>Ga0209533_1000084_pt1 | contig 78925 bp, 83 predicted proteins | sample COG_04_FD_184748 | JGI IMG/M metagenome (GOLD analysis project Ga0209533, IMG submission 184748) | Pelagic Microbial community sample from North Sea - COGITO 998_met_04 (SPAdes) (version 2) | ecosystem: Environmental > Aquatic > Marine > Neritic zone/Coastal water | place: Helgoland, sampling...
ACTGGATCTACTATTGGTAATCTTACTTTTGCAAATGGCAGTATTACAGATAGCAGTGGTTCTATAAGTTTTGGTGATGAAAATCTTTCTACAACGGGAACTCTGGGTTGTGGTGCATTAACTGCAACTTCTCTATCTGTTACAGATGGCAATATAACGAATGTAGGGTCTATTGGATGTGACAGTATAATAGTGGACGATTCTTCTATTGGATTAGATATAGTATTTGGTGGAGTAACTACAACTAACAAAATTTCATTAACTGATAATTTAGCAGATGCACTGAATATTTCCCAAGGAAGTAATTCTTATATTAAATTTGTTACAACGGATACTAGTGAACAAATAGTATTTGGAAAGAATTCTACATTTAATGGTACTGTAACAATTGATAGTACATTAAGTGCAGCAACTGGATCTACTATTGGTAATCTTACTTTTGCAAATGGCAGTATTACAGATAGCAGTGGTTCTATAAGTTTTGGTGATGAAAATCTTTCTACAACGGGAACTCTGGGTTGTGGTGCATTAACTGCAAGTGGGCTAGCAGTTAAAAATGGCACAACTAGTGCCGGTTTTATTGATTTTTATGAAAATTCAACAAATGGGACAAATAAAATAACTTTAGTTGGAGTTGATATACTAGTTTCAGATATAACATTGACTTTGCCAATAATAACAGATACATTAGTTGGGAAAGCCACTACAGATACATTAACGAATAAAACATTAACTGCTCCTATAATTTCGACTATTACAAATAATGGTATTACATTAACATTGCCAACAACAGTAGATACATTAGTTGGGAAAGCCACTACAGATACATTAACGAATAAAACATTAACTGCTTCTAAAATTGACACAAGTATAATTTTTGACGAATCTACAAATGATTTAACTATTACTGCAACAGATCAATTAATAGGAACAGCTACTGCAAATTTCCCAGATTTAGGTGGTGTAAATGGTGATATTATTATTAGTAATTTAGCACAAACATTAACGAATAAAACATTAACTACACCTATAATTGCAAGTATTACAAATAATGGTATTACATTAACATTGCCAACAACAGTAGATACATTAGTTGGGAAAGCCACTACAGATACATTAACGAATAAAACATTAACTGCTCCTATAATTGACACAAGTATAATTTTTGATGAATCTACAAATGATTTAACTATTACCGCAATAGATCAATCAACAGGGGCAGCTACTGCAAATTTCCCAGATTTAGGTGGTGTAAATGGTGATATTGTTATTAGTAATTTAGCACAAACATTAACGAATAAAACATTAACTACACCAAACTATACAAAAAAAACACTATCAACACAAGCTACAACAGTATTAGATATAAACGATTCTGGATCTATTATTTTACAATCTACAAATACTGCAATAATAACACTTCCAGCAACAACTACAGGAGTAATATTTGATTTTATATGGGTTGGAACTGCAGCAGAAGGATTTACTATATCACCTAATGCAAGTGATAAGATTATGGGTAGTTTAATAAATAGTAGTGGAAATGTAATATCCGCATCAAATAGTGGTGGAGGCACTGACGATAAAGATTTAATACTGGGTTCTACTTCTAAAATAGGTGATAGAGTAACATTATTAGGGATATCTGGTGGCTGGGTAATAACGGAAGGTATAGGGGCATGGGATTTTCAATCTTAAATAAAACGTTTAAATTAAATTTATTATATATTAATTAATTATATAATAATGTCAATTTTTAGGCCATTAAATTCAGATGAATCCAACTTATTTACTATTAGATGTGTGATTGATTGGACAGTAAATTTAACAGATAATAATAAAATAGCAGGTGGGACAAATATTACAACAGATACTAATCTTTTAAGAACTCCAACAGCAAATAACTTACCAGAAAATTTTGTTATATTAGTTTCTGGAAATATTTTTTATGTACACTATGGAAAAGAATTCACATCATGTCCATCAATATCGATACAGCCACGCTTAAAAGCAATAACTAATTTATCTGGTGATATAACAGCAGGTGCTGCACCTACGCCAGTTATATTTTGGAATAATATTATAAATTATGGAAAAATAGGTCAAGCAATAGATAATAGTAATTATAACTTTGCATTTGCATTTAAAGATGGTGATAAGGCTTTAATAGCCCCACAGACAACTGGTGGTGCTGGTCCATTATCTGGTTTTGATCTAATAATAACTGGTCCAGTTAAACTAGGCGTAACAACTGGTAATTCAAATAAAGGTTGGGGTGTTGGGTCAGGGAATGATGCAACATCTGCTTATACATTTATGAATGTTGGTGTAGGGACTGGTAATCCAACAAGTGCATTACAAGTACAAGGACGTTTAGATTATTTTATATATAAAGCAGAAACTCCTACAACTGGACCAACTACATCTGTAACATTATCTGCTGCACAAATATTATCGGAAGTATTAAATTGTACGCCTGCCGCTGCGACTACTTTAACAACATTGACTGCTGCACAAATTATTGCAGCATTATTATCTGTAAAATCACATATCGCAGCAGTAGGTGATGCATTTAATTTAACAATTAATAATTTAGATACAACCGCTGTCAATATAATAACATTATCAGGAGGTAGTAGTGTAACAATAGTTGGTAATCCATTAATTCATCCAAGAGATGATGCAAGTGATGCAGTATCAATAGGTAATTCTACATTTAGATTTATAATTACAAATATAACAAGTGCATCAGAAGCAGTTACAATTGTAAGATTATAAATTATAATTAATATTATATATAATTATAATTTATTCTTTTTTTGAGAGAGGGTCAATAGGTGGAAAGTTACATTTTTTATTAGAACCCATGAATGCTCGTTCATTGTTCATAATTTTACTACCATTTTGTTGCAAGAAGGCTCTATAGATATTATCATCTGTTATACCGTTAACTTTTTTTATGTAAGTATTTAATTTGGAATTCAATAAGTAGTTGGTAAATAATCTACTATCATTCATAAGTGCAGGACATTTACAACATTCACCGAATTTGTTATCACTATTCATTATATTATATCTAAATATTTTAATTTAAAATTAATTGAAATTAAAGTATTTTATATGAAATTATAATTCTGCTAATTCACTATATAATTCTTTTCTAGTTTTATTTTTAATTTTACCATTTTTTAATGTTGTTAATTCAATATTATTTGTTTTTGCCATAACCTGTAAATCAGGTAATTTATATTTATTTAAAATATCTAATTTACTTGATTCAGTATTTAAGTTTATTTTACTGGATCCATCATCTTCATCTGAATTTTCATAATCTAATTCAGAATATGATTGTTTAATTTTTGTGAATTCTATATTTTCTTCATGAGAATTTGATGTTTCAATTACTTCAACATATGATGGTGTTTCATTTTGTACATTAACAAATGTTTTATTAAAGATTATAGGTTCATCTTTTAATTTGTCAATTAATGATTCTACATTAATTATTTCATCAAGCATATTATCCGGAATTAATATTTGATTATCACTTTGTAAATCATGTGCTAATTGAATATTATTAATAAATTCATTGATGTCTTCGCCTTCTTCACCATCTTCTCCTTCTTCTGCATTTTGTTCTTCTAAATTTTCAATTCGACTTATTATTTTTTCATTTAATGATTCTTTATCACTTTTATCATTAGAATATAAAATTACATTATCACTCGTTGTTAAATTAATTGATTCATCATCTGAATCATATTCTGTTGCAGAAAATTCTGTTGTATTTTCTTCTTCTAAAAGAGTTATATTAACTTTATTAATAGAATCAATAATTTTAGTTGGCATTGTGCATATACCATCCAAACATTCCACATTTGTTTTAATAGGAGTAACTATATTTTTCTTATGTAAATCAGAATTAGTTGTAACAACTTGATTTACATTATTTGCTAATACTTCCTGATTTTTCATCATAGACCCTATTAACTCTTTTTGTTCAATTTGTATTTTATTTTGACTTTTTAAATCTTCTTTTAAAGAATCAACACGGTTATATAAATATAATAAAACTATACTTAATGCTAAAATTAATACTAGTTTGTAATCAATCATTATTATATATAAATACTAAATTACTAAATAAATTTAAACTTATTTATTTAGTAACTATAATTTTTTTAATTTAATTTAATAAATTGCTTGTTCCTACATCATATGCGGCGAAACCTAAAAATGTGTATAAACTTGACATCATTAATTCTTGGTTTAATTCACCTCCTGCTAATAAAGTGGATACTGAAGACATAGTTGCAACAGTTAATGCATCGGTTATTACGTCTCTGTAGACTGCGTTTTCAATACCATCTAATGGTATTAAATCTTTTACTACGGCATCCATGGCATTGAAACCTAAAATAGTAAATAAAGATGACATCATCCATGCTTCATCTAATGGTTGTCCAGACAATAATCTGGAAACTGTTAACATGGTTCCAACTTTAAACCAAGTGTCAACGACTCTTCTCATTACCTCATTCTCAGAATTATTAGGGATCATCTTTTTGGTTACCATATGGTAAGCGGTGAAACCTAATAAGGTGTAGAGGCATGTCATCATCCATTGTTGATCTCCTAGATCACCTCCAGCTAATAGTCTAGATACTACGAACATGGTACTAAATTTAACCCAGTCAACGACTAAATCTCTGTCTGCTAAAATGCTATCTAACATTATATATATATTACTATAATATTTTTTTTAAAGAAATTGAATATTTAATTATATATTTAAATAGTTATTTATATATTATAAAACTATATGGAATTCTGTAAAAATGGTAATTCTATAATTTTAAATAGGGAATCTGCTGAATCCGATGAAGTATATTTTAATAGGGGATGGTTTATTATAAGTCAGCCAAAACTAAATAATTTTAATGAACTAGAACAATTATCAAAAGTTTGGAGTAATTATAAATATAAGGGGTGTTCGTATTCTCATTCATTAAATAAACAAATAACAGATATGGAAAAACATATGAATTAATATTTACCATCATTTAATTTATCTTGTAAATAATTAATATTAATATTATCTCTAGGTAGAATTTTTCTTGTATTATTCCAATTAGATAATTCAACTGGATAGTTTTCAAATTCACCATTACATGTGTCGCATTCTTCCTCAATTTTACAAATAGAATTTTCATATTCTGGTGGACGCCATTTATTTGTTGCTAAATTCGAATATCCATGAGTAAAACTATTCGTAAAATCTTTACTAAATGATCCTAATGGTTTCAATTCATCTTCTGTATATATACTATAACTCATATCATGATTTCTATTATATTCCTCGCTTGTTTTTTTCTTCAATAACTTTTGTATTTCTTCGTAATTCTTCTTATTTTGTTTTTTGTATTCTTCATCACGCTGAATGTCTTTGTTTTTAATATCATTAAATTTATTTGTTTTTAATTCATCTTGTTTATCAACAATTAATTGTAATTCATTATTTTCTTCTATTAATCTATCAATTTCCGCTTTTCTATTATTAATCTTATTTGTTTTTAATTCATCTTGTTCATCAACTATTAATTGTAATTCATTATTTTCTTTTATTAATTTATCAATTTCCGCTTTTCTAGTGAATGCTATTGATTTTGCCTGTTTTAATAATTCATCGTCTTGTAATAAAGTTGGTTTTGATTCTGGTTCACCTAAATCAGGTGTTTTATATAAACTTCCAATTTCGCTTTGATTTGATATTGATCCGAAGACAGATTCTTTTTTTAAATCATTAATTCCTGGTTTATTATAACTTTTCAATATTGCGAATGCTTGTTTGTTGGTAATCACATTATCTTTTTTAAATTTATTTAATTGTATTGAACAAGAATCTAAAGAAGCAGAAAAACATTTATCATTTATTATTTTTGCATTCAATGTAGATATTTCACCTTTCTCAATCATAACTGCTAAATATTTTTCTTGCATATTTAATGTTGAATCGCCGATATTTGTCAATATTCTATTGGAATCATCTTTAGTTAATATATTATCACTTACATATTTCTTTAATATTCCATCTATAAATGCGAATGATTTACTACTAATCGCAACAGCAATTAAATAAACCTGTTCACGATTTAATCTTTCTTGTAGATATAAATCTTGTAATACTTTAAATTTATCTAAACCAAATACTACATGCAATTCTAAGAACTGCTGATTATTTATTTTATCGTTATTTAATAATTCTTTTAATTTATAAGAACATTGATCTTTGTTATTACATACCTTAATTATTTCTTCTATTTCATCTGCATCTAGTATTTCTTTATCTTGTAACTCCTTTAAAACTAATGGTTTAGTATAATTTATATATGAATCTGACTCATCTTCCTGATCAGATTCATATTCTGGTCCAGAAGATGAAACGTCATCTAATTTTTCAATTACATCGAATGATTCAACTTCATCGGACGGTGTTAATAAATCAAGTAATATAAAAGAACATATTATAATTGTAGTCATTATTAGAATATCAGATATCGGTAATTTCTTTTGTGGCACATAAGCAAATAGTGTATAAACAATTAATGCGTAAACTAAATATTTTATAATCTTGTTAGTTAATTGGATATTATTTGTTACCATATATATATATTAATTTTAGAAAATTAATAAATAAATTAATATATATCATTTTGTTCTTCTTCGCAATCATCAAGAGTTCCTTGTATCAATATTTGAATTATTCTTATTGCTAATATGAAACCTGTTATGATCCCACTTATTGCTAAAGCACTTAATTGGGGATTACTGCTAAATTGATTAAACATAGATCTTGTAGAGTCCATTAATGATAAATCAATATAAAACGAATATCCTACAATTGAAACAAGTGCTACTAAGAATGAATCGATTAACACTTTTTTTAATGATACCCTACATCCAACTCTAACTCTACTTATTGATTTAATTAACGTTTGAAAAATAAAAATACCTGAAAATAGTATTACTTTGTTTTTTATTATATTATATTTATCAGTGCCTGGTACACCTATTATTAATGCTAAATAAATAAATATAAATTGTAATATGAGCGTTGTTAATACTTGCATTATATATTATATATATTATTTTTATTCTAATTTTTTTATTAAAATAAATATCATTGTAATTATTAGAACTAAAATCAATATATACATGCAAAAAATAGTCATCATATAAGGATGTATTCTTAAACTTATATTTTCAGTTAATGGCGTTAAAAATTTATCATCTATTATTTCTTTATTTTCATCTTTTTTTATTTCTTCTATTATTTTACTAATAAAATCACAAGTTAATTTTGTTAACATTAATTATATTAACAAAATTTTTTTATTTATTTTTCATATATGAACAATAAATTAATAATTTTAATTAGTATACTTTTTTTTTTAAGTATATATAAAAATTCAATAAAAATAGAAACATATAGTTCTAATTATAATGTAAATAAATCATACATAATCATAAAAGAAGATATTAGAGATGATTTAACAACTAGATATGTTCATAATCTATCACCTATGAGATCAAGTTTTATATATAATTATTTATTTAATTTAAATAGAGGTGCGCCGATATATTTACTTCCTGAATCAACATTAGAAAGTTATATAAATAATATATGTTTTATAAAAAATTATAAAAATAGTTGGAATAAAAATTTCAGTTATGAGCTAACAAATGGAATAATTGAAATTACAAATAATATATTAAGTGGTTATTTTGATTGCGATGAACTAGTTAATAAATCAATGAAATTAAAAGAGTATGTTCAATTATTAAAAAAATATATGAAGTTACAATTAAAGAAAAATATCCTAAAATATGTTAATTATAGGCCATATTTCCTAACTAATAATTTCTTATTTGATACTATTATTAATATTATAATTGACATTCAAGACGAAAAGATATCATTAAAGGGAATTAAAGATATTATTATTACAGAAATTGATAATAAGAAATTATTTAAATTGCAAACAAAAAAAGACTATGATGAAATAGATATATTATTTGAAGGAATTGATGAGTCATTGGTTAATCATATTAATAATAATTATAGAAATGATTACAATACAATATTAAATTTGTCATTATCTAAAATTCAAAATTTATATTATACAGGTGAAACAAATAAATATGATTTTAGTGATATATTCTGTAAATAAAAATATAAAATAATATATATATGAAAAAAATTAAATTACTTTTCTTGTTTTTACTGTTACTTGTGACTATTGGAGTTTTATTTTATTATGCACCATCGCCGAATACATCCAATGAAACACCTCTTAAATTAAATTATAATAAAGAAATTGTTCATAATGAAGTAATTAATAATCAAACTAAAGAAATTGTTAGTAAAGAACAATCTAACGATAAAAATGTTATTAAATCTCAATTAATATTATATTCTGCTAATTGGTGTGGTATTTGTCAAAAAATTAAACCAAATTGGGAAAATGCCAAGAATTTAATTCAAATTAAATATCCAAATATTGAAGTTATTAATATTAATTGTGATAATCCACGACAAAATAAATGTTTTAGCTATATAAATGGTAAACAGCAATCATTAGATGGCGTTCCAACTATTTTATTAAGAAGAAATAAGATTGATATTGAATATAAGAAAGATACAAAGAATAATTTCAAAGGTGATCGATCAGTTGATGAACTCCTTCGTTTTGTTGAACTTAATAAATAATTATTTCTTTTCTATTAATAAATCTGTATTTACTACATTTCTATTATTATATAATAATAATTTGATTTCATCTTTTATTTTATTTATAACCATATTATTATCTTTTATTGCAACATAAGTATTAAATTTCTGCATCATTTTTGGAAATTTATTACCATTTTCTATCCACTCTTCTATTTTATATTCAATTATACCTTCATTGTCGTCAATTAAATTCATTATTTGTTCATCCCTATCTTTACATACCCATTTATCACCATCATAAATCATAATATATTTGTTTTTTAAATTTGATATATAAATATTATGGTTTTCTGGTTTATTTGCATCAAAATGGATTTTTTCTATTAAATATGGTATGCAAAAATTAGAATGTTGCAGACATTTTAATATATCTTTGTCTGTAAGATGACTTCGATCTGTATCATTATAACTTAATATTTTTATTTTAATGTTATTATTCTGTATGATTGTAGTACTATTATCAGTATTATTATTAATCATATTGTTATTTATACCTGCTTTTTTAATTAATTCTTCTATTTGTTTATCTCGTTTAGATAATTCTTTTTTGAAATCAACTATCTGGTCATTTTTATCATGTAATTGATCATTTAATAATTTTACTAATTCACCCATTGAATCTTTTACTTCATCATCTTTTTGCTTTTCTTTACATATTTTCAAATGTCTCCATAAATTTTTATAACTGCTTATTTTTTTATTACAAAATTTACATTCATACTCATTATTGTCTAATTTTGTCATTTTAGGAGTATAGTTAGGGGGATGATTAGGGGTATTTGATACTATTTTAATATATTCGTCAAATGTTAATCCATCAAGTATATATTTACATATGTCATTTAGTTCGACATTTGTCCTGCTAGTAACACATGCAATCTTCCTGTTTAAATGATATTTCATTTTACTTTTATGATCAGTTGTATAATCACATCTATAGCATGTATATTGTACCATTATACTAGAAATACATAATTATTTGTTTATATATTTCTAGTATATAATTAGACAAATTGTCCAATTATATAGACATTTTGTCTAATTATATAGACAAACTTTAATATATATAATAACATTAAATTAAATGATGATAAATTGGTCTAATTATATATGTAATTATATGTCTAGTTAGATGATTCTAGACATATACCCCCATTGTCCCGCTTTTCAAAAAATTCAAACAAGGGGGGGGGGAATTCGAAATATTTCAAATTCATTTTCGTTTTTTTAAAATAAAAAATTCCAACTTTATTAATTTACACTTTTTAGGACCATAAACTTACTATTATTTAAATAGTTTAAATAGATCACAAAAACATCTATTTTGATTCATGATAAATATTACTAAAAACAAATAATTGTCGGTAAATCGAATATAATGATGCGAAGTGCAAAAATAATTTAAAAAAATATAATCATTAAATAGTAATGATTGAAAATATTATAATAAAAGAGGGTAAGAAGAATTTTTACCAAATTAATATAAAAGAGGGAGAAGAATATAAAAATTTGGTAATAAATTTGAAGGAATGTTATTTACCATTTGGATTGGAAACATATAATACAAATTATTTAATAAATTTTGAAGTCGATAAATCGACTGAGTTTATTAAATTAGTTCGTGAGTTGGAGTCTAATTTGGGTGATTTGATAGAGAATAATGATTTAGAATTGAAATCAGTATTTCATAAAAAGCCAAAATATAATTTATTATGCAAGGCTCATCTAAAAAGTAATAAAAATATGGTAATAACAAAATATAATATAAATAATAATGAAATTTCAGTTTTTGAAATTGTAAAATGTAAAAAATATAATTTAGAAGTAGAAATTTCAGGAATCTGGATATATAAAGATACTTTTGGATTGTATATTCATATAAATAGAATTTCAACTAATAATATATAGTTTTTTATAATTTTTAGGATAGTTTATATTTTATTTTTTAATTTAAAAAATAAAATAATTATCTCTAATATTACTATAAGATGTTTTTTAATAGCAATGTCAAGTTATTGTTAGTCTTACTATTAGCTGTAGTAATTACCTATATGTTAAATTCAAAAGATGAAATCTCGAATGAAGGTGAAATAGAAGGTTTAGACGAGGATATCCAAATGGAAGATCTCGAGCCCCAAGAAGGTGATATAGAAGAGGTAGTTGACCAAGAAGCACTTGAAAACGTAGATTCAGGTGCTGCAGAAGTTGCTGCCGAATTAAACGAGGATGATATGATAGATTCTGTATTAAAGGTCGATGTTGAACCAAATGATTTATCACAAGGAAATAATGCAAATATCAAAGATAATAATACAAGTGTGACAGCCCAAAATATGCAAAAATTAATGAAAGAAAACGATGATAATAAATTAAAATTTAACTCTGGTGAATTATTACCAAAAGAAGTAAATAATGATTGGTTTGAAACTGATTTTTCTAATGCACAAGTTAATGTAGATGATAATAATTTAGTAGTAACTGATCGTTACATTATAGGTGTTAATACTGTAGGTCAATCTTTGAAGAATCCTTCATATGATCTAAGAGCTGCCCCAACATGTCCTAAATTCACAGTATCTCCATGGCAACAATCCACTATTGAACCAGATTTCAATATTAAAAATATGATGGAATAAATAATTTTATTTAAATAAGTAAATAAATAAATAAATAAATAAATAAATATATAAAAGTTATTTTATATATTTAAGTAATGAGTAATTCAGATGAAGAAGCACAAATACCAGAGGAGGTAACTGAAGAATTTGTAGAAGTAGTAAAAAGCTGGGTAACAATAGATGACGACATTCGTAAAAAAATGGCAGAAATAAAGGAATTAAAAGATGAGCGCAAGGAGTTCGAAGTATTTATTTTAGAATATATGGATAAAGTAAATGAGAATGTAATTGATATATCTGATGGGAAATTAAGAAGAAATAAATCAAATACGAAAGGGGGTTTAAAACAGGAAATGATTCAGACTGCATTATTGGATATGACACAAAATACAAGTAAAGCAATGGAAATGACAAAATATATAATGGATAATAGACCAACAACTGAAAGAGTAAATTTAAAAAGAACAAAAAATAGAGGTAAACAAAAGAAAAAGGCAGCAGATAATCAAGATATTTAAAGATTAATTTTTATATATATAAAAATGGCAGGAAAAAATGAAAGAATATCAAAATGGTTAGATAATGAATTTGATTCATCAGATCCGCCAAGATATAGATTGAGAAATAATGTATTGTCAAATTATTATAAATATAATGATAAGAATGTAAAATTAAATGATAATAAAAAGATAGAAGAATTAATAGAATTTAGTAAAAGAATAAAGTCACATAATGTAGATTCTGATGATAAAGGGTATAATAAAAAAATGATATTGGAATCTAAATTAGTACAAACATATAAGGACGGCGATAATATATTTCATCAATTTTTAAATCCGAAGACTCCGCGTTATCATGCGAATATGTTATTTAATCAAATGATAGATCATTGTATAATAAATAATTATGTAGATAATGATAACAATTTATTAATTAATAAAATGTTACGAAATAAATTTTATGAATTTAGTTATAATAAAAGTAGAAAGAAATAGATATTTAAGAATATATTATGTTTTATTAAATAAATATGAGTGATTATTACGATGATTTAGAAATGGAAGATATGGAAGAAATATATGAAGAGGAGATTGATTATATTAAGATGTTAAATAACGTAGATGAAATGTTAGAAAATATTTATGAGGCTGTAATTGTACCTTATTTGGATAATATATGTCAATCGGAGATCTTAGATAAGTTAGATGAGTTTACAGTAGATACATTCAAGACCTTTTTCAAAGAGAATAGTTCTTATTATCTTTGGTTATTAAATAAAATAGAATAAATATAAAGTATATATATATGTCTAGGAGATTAATAATATATGAGGATAATAAAGTAGTAAAAACGAATGAGAATTATATGACAACAAATTATAACATTTATATGATTTATGATGGTAAAATCTTTAATCCTCCTTATTTTGATATGATAATTTTATGTAAAAAGAATTTAATAGATACAGAGAAACAGATGTGTTGGAATATGTTAAATACAAATGGAAAGTTAGTGACTTATAATAACAATTTAGATTTCTTTAATAGATATAAAAATGTAGATAATGTTAAAAAATTAAGTAATAAAATGGTAGAGATTACTAAATCGGGATTAAATATAATGAATATAATTAAATATAAATATAGATTTTTTGATTTTGGAATAATAGGAACTCAAAAAAGTGGTACTACTTCATTATTATTAAATTTAAGAAATCATAAAGAAGTTAGTCTATCAAAAGAGGAGGATCATATATTTGATTTAGGATTGGGTAAAAATAGAGTAATGGATTCTGTAAAAAAGTTGGATAATAATAAAACGGTAGGATTTAAAAATCCTGGATTATTATATTTGACCCATAATTATATTCATTTGCAAAAGTTTGGACCTTCGATAAAATTGATAATTTTATTAAGAAATCCAGTTAATAGGGCATATAGTCATTGGAATATGCGTTATACAAACAAATTAGAGTCATATAATACATCATTTGAGGATGCAATAAAAGAAGAACTAAAATATAGAATAGGTGAAATACGTTCATTTAATACATCTCAATATCATTTTTTGCAAAAAGGATTATATTATGAACAATTGATTGAGTTATTTAAATATTTTCAGAGGAGTAATGTATTAATAATAATTTCTGAAAAGATGTTTGAGGATAATGATAAATATTACAATATGATATATGATTTCATAGGTATACGATCTCAAAATATAGAGAAGACAAAAGAAAGAATAGGTGTATATAAGGATAAATTGGGTGAAGCGAAATATAATGAATTAATGGAATTTTTCAAGAAAGATATTACAAAACTGGAGGAATTATTAGGTTATAAAACTGGATGGAATTAAATTATTAAATATTGATAATTTATTTTTAGATAAATAAAATAAAGTTAATATATATGTCTAGAAGATTAATAATATATAATATGGACAAGATAGTTAAATTTAATGATGATTATATGACTACAAATAAGGATATATATATGATTTATGAAGGTAAAATATTTAATCCTCCTTATTTTGATATAATAATTCTGTGTAGAAAGAATTTAAAAGATATAGACAAACAGATGTGTTGGAATATGTTAAATACGAATGGGAAGATTGTAACTTATATTGATAATTTGGACTATTTTAATAAATATAAAAATGTAGATAATATCAAAAAATTAAATAATAAGATGGTAGAGATTAGTAAATCTAAATTAAGTATAATAAATATAGTTAAAAACAAATATAGATATTTTGATTTTGGAATAATTGGTACTCAAAAAGGTGGGACTACGTCTTTATTATTAAATTTAAGGAATCATAAAGAAATTAGTATGTCAAAAGAGGAGGATCATATATTTGATTTACATTTGGGTAGAAATACAATACATGAATCAGTAAAAATGTTAGATTATAATAAAACTGTTGGATTTAAAAGTCCAGAATTATTATATTTGACTCATAATTATATTCATTTACAAAAGTTTGTACCTTATATAAAAATGATAGTATTGTTAAGAAATCCAGTAAATAGAGCATATAGTCATTGGAATATGATTTATACAAATCCAACACCATATAATAAATCATTTGATGATGCGATACAAGAAGAATTAGATTATAGAATTGGTGAGAATGATTCATTTCATACAGCAGAATATCATTTTTTGCAAAGAGGATTATATTATAAACAATTAATAGAATTATTTAAATATTTTCAGAGGAGTAATGTATTAATAATAATTTCCGAGAAGATGTTTGAGGATGAAGATAAATATTATAAAATGGTATATGATTTTATAGGTGTAACGCATCAAAATATAGAGAAAACAAAAGAAAGAATAGGTGTATATAATGATAAATTAGGTGAAAAGAAATATAATGAGTTAATGGATTATTTCAAAGAAGACATATTAAAGTTAGAGGAATTAATAGGGTATAAGACAGGATGGATTTAAATTATTTAAAATTGATAATTTGAAACTAAGTTAAGAATATCTTTATATTAAACATTAAATGAATAAAATATTAAAACAATATTTTGGCTATGATAAAATAAAGGATGAACAGCAGGATATTATAAATAATTTATTAAATGGCAAGGATACTATTGGTATTTTAGCAACCGGTTTTGGTAAGAGTATATGTTATCAGTTACCATTTTTAATAACAAAAAAAACAGTAATTGTTATTTCACCATTAATTTCCTTAATGGAAGATCAATATAATAAATTAAAAGAACTCGATATTCCAGTATATTGTTTAAATAGTAATAATTTGAATAAGGGATTTGATAAAAACGATATTCTAAGTGGTAAGAGTGGTATTGTATATATGTCACCAGAATATTTTTTTACATGTGAGGAGTTTATAAAAAATCTTTCAAATAAAGAATTAATTTCGTTAATTGCCGTAGATGAAAGTCATTGTATCAGTACCTGGGGCGAATTTAGACCTGAATATAAAGAATTAAATGTAATAAAAGAATGGACTGAAAATGTTCCAATATTAGCATTAACAGCGACTGCTACTCCAAAAATAATAGATGATATAAAAAAGACATTATTATTAAAAGAGCCTTTAATTGTAAAATCAAGTTTTCATAGAACAAATTTAAATATAAATGTGTCCAGAAAGTATAATAAAGATTGTGATTTTAAGGAGATATTGGAGTTAGTGAAGACATTAAAGGGCGATGAACGGTCCATTATATATTGTAAAACAAAAGATGAAACGGATGATTTTGTTTTAAAATTTAAAAAACATGATATAAAAGCGAAGAGTTATCATGCGGGAAAGTCAAATAAAGCAAGAAACACTGTTCAAGAGAAGTTTACAAATGGTAAAGTAAAGATAATAATTGCGACAATCGCATTTGGAATGGGCGTTGATATTCCAAATATTAGATTAATTGTTAATTATGGAATATCGAAAGATATGGAATCATTCTATCAAGAAATTGGTAGAGCTGGTAGAGATGGATTAACAAGTAATATATATTTATATTGGAGTAGTGGTGATTTTAATATGAATAAGAGTTTTTTAAATAGTATTGAAGATACGGTGTTTAAAAAGAAGCAGATGAAGCGTATATTAGAAATGGAGAAATTTGTAAATCATGTTGGATGTAGAATGGCATTTATAACAAATTATTTTGACGAACAGATCGAAGACTGTGGTCACTGTGACTGTTGTTTATCAAATAAGATAGAGGTCAAGACAGATATAACAAATGATAGTTATTATGTTTTGAAGACAGTAAAAAAGTTAAAACATAGTTTTGGATCGGCAATGTTATGTGATATATTATATGGCGCAGAATCAAAGAAAATGACCGATTTAATTAGAAAAATGCCAACATATGGTAAATTAAAACATGTTAAAAAAGATATTATAAAAGAAATAATCCGATTTTTAATAATGAATAATTATTTAATAGAAGAGAAATTAGAAAAGTCATTTGGTTCTGTAATTAAACTAACGAATAAAGGTTCAGAATGGATAAATATGAATTTAGAAGATATCACTGATAAAATATTCAATATACAAGTAGAAGAGAAGATTGATCCATTAAAAAAAAGTAATAATAAACTTGAAGAGAAATTAAAAGAATTCCGTAAAAATAAGGCAACATCTGAAGGATGTAAATCATACCAAGTATTCCCAAATAAAACGATAGAAGCATTATTAAATATTAGAATAAACAGCATAAAAGATCTAAGTAAAATAGATGGCTTGGGCGAAAAAAGAATCGAAAAATATGGTAAAAATATAATGAATATATTAAATGATATTCCATTAGAGGAATCAACTGAACAGAGTGTGGTAGACAAACTATTAAGTGCAGGATTGTCATTGGATGAAATTAAATCATTAAAGAATGAAATTGTTTTATAAATAAATATATAATGTCTAAAAAGAATGCATATGCAATCATTCATTTTGGAGATAATATTAAATATATAGAATTAGAAATATATCTTTTATTAAATTTAAGGAAATATACAAAACTTGATATAGTATATTTATATTCAATAAACGATACCCCAATTAAATATTTAAAAATATTTAAATTGTTATGCACTCATGTTATTCCATACAATGACGATGGTATAACATATAATATAAAATTTAATTCATATTATAATCATTTCAATACACTTCGAACATGTAATATATTATTTGTGAATAAATTAATAGAATATAATAAAGTATGTGTACTTGAATCTGATCTATTAATTACTAAATCAATAGATGATATATTTTTATTAAATACGCCATCAATAATATTATATAGTAATATTGATATTGATAAAATAACAAAAAATATAAAATATAAAATGGATAAGGAAACAATATTAAAAACATGTGATGAAGGTACAATAACAAATGGTGGTGTAATCTTAATAGAGCCATCTTTGAAAGTATATAATACGATGTTAGTTATTATGAAGGACATAATAAATAATAAATGTAAATTTCCAAATGAAACATTATTTTTATTAAGTTATAAATATATTTATAATTTACCAATAATGTATAATTTTTACCATAATTTGGTAAAAAAATATAAATGGAAAGAATATTTAAAGGATAATAAAATTTATATATTGCATTTCTCTAATACTGATTTTAGACCAATACGCATAATAAAAGACAATTATAAAATAGAAAATATATATAAAAAGAATAAAATATTAAAAGTAAAGAAAATTTATAATAAATATATTCGTATATTCGATAAGTTATTATATGGAATATAATATATGGAAGACGATTTTAGTCCATTAGATAATACATTAGTAAATAATGATATTAAGAAAAAAACTTATATTGGTTCTAAACCTAAAATAGAACATTTTATTAATAAATTTAAAGTAGACGACGATGATAAGGGTTTAATAATGTATATGGAAAAGATAATGGTGTCACGAAATGGTGAGTGGGCATATGATACATATATAAGAGCGAATAAGACAATAGATGAAAAGGCTGTAAAAAAATATATATCAAAGTTAGATAAAGATTATGAGGTGATGGACATTAGTTATGAATTCCATGGTGGAGTTCCAATGGGTACATTGATGTTAGATTATAATGAAATTCAGGGAGATAATGTATGGGTTGTAAATTTAAAGCCAAAATTATATGAATTCTTAAAAAGAGAAGGAAAAGTTGGCAATATAGAGGATTTATACGAGCAAGTTGGTGGCGAGAAACATAGATTATTACCAACAGATACATATATTAGTAGAATAGGTAAGATAATTGGGAATGAACTGGATACGATAAATAGTATTGTAATAGATACTATAAATGGTGTATTTTTTGTAGAGGAGAATGATAAAGAGATGGATCCGGTATTTTATAAATCGATAAAACAAGTAAATACATTATTTAATGGACATTCATATTATACATTTTTGAATGTATATAAGGATGGTAAATTTATAGATAAAGTAAAAATAGAATCAACACAGAATCCGATAGAATGGAAATTTATTGTAAATAAAATATTTGAGTTAAATAAGAATCCGAAATTTTATGGATATGTGTATAGATTAACAAATTCATTTAATAAGGGTTTAGTATTGGAAACAACAGATGATGAAAGATATAGTATAGATTATAAATGTGATTATAATTGATTGAAAAATGTATAAGTTTATTATAATTATATGATGATATTACAGTTACTTGCAAATGATACCATTAATTATAATCATAAATATAATAGTTTCTATATTACATCCATTAAAGTATATACCATTATGTCTTCATATAAACCGTCGAGAAAGCGTAGATGATATATCTGTACATTATATTCAGGGAGAGATTTTATTGAATGGAATATCAATAACAATATCAATTAGTATGTTATTTAGTAATGTACATAATATATTATACTTTTTACCTATTATTTTTGAGAAAGCATTGTCTTTTGGAATGATAATATACATAGGATATCTAAAACATAAATACTCATCCAATAATATATTAAATGAAGAAGATAACTGGAATAGTGTCGATAGTATAGAAGATAATGATTTAAATAGTGTCGATAGTATAGAAGATAATGATTTAAATAGTGTGTCCAGTATAGAAGAGGAAAATTGGAATAGTGTCGACAGTATAGAAGATGATTTAAATTAAAAATATAAATAATATTTTTAAGTTAACTTTAAGGCCAAACAAGATCAGTATATACTGGATAATACAAGTAAGGAGTTAATGGGTTAACAAAAGTAGGTGCGTAGTATTTATTAATTCTAAAAACATAAGGGTCATACCACCAAGTAGAAATAGGGCTGGATAATACATTACTAGTTTTCATACGGGGGAAATACATATCATCCGAATCATCGTCTAAAATATCAGAGTCATCATCATATGAATGTTTTTTGTGTCCACCTGCGAGTGCCTTTCCAGATACTTTTTTAACTTCCGCGCGGAATTTATTAAATAATTTAGTATTAGAATCTACTTTGTGTTCAGTAATTCTATAATTAACTTGATTATTTTTCTTTCTTTCTTTAACAAGATAATGTTTATAATCGGATGCTTTTCCTCCACCAATAATTGTTTTATTTGATTTAGATTCCTGTAATGTAAAATAAAATTCAGGAACATTATTATTAAAGTATTCGGATACGGCGACATACGCTTTATTTGCGGCTTCTAGATTATTTTTGCCAGAAAAACTAGTTTTTAAACTACCTCCAATAACTGGATTAACAAGAATGTATTCGGGCATTATATATATATATAAAAACATATAAAATTTCTACATTTTATATGTTTTTAATATGCGTTTAAATTGAAATTTAATCAATTTAAAGATTAATTAATTCTATATTATTAATATGCGGATTGTCGAAGTTAAGACTGTTCAGGCAAATGTTATGAAAATATTAAGTGAAGCCTTAAAAGATTTAGTTCCAGACATTAACTTAGTTTTCACTAAGCAAGATAGTTATGAAGATGACGAAGGTAATACAATTAAAACCGGAGGAATTAGTGCAATCACGATGGCGATGTCAAATAATGTATTGTTACATTTAAAATTAGATGCTGCAAATTTTGATTATTTCTTTTGTGCAAAAGATAAATTTGTAGCAGGTATTAATACTTCCTTATTATTTAAGGTAATGAAGACGATGAATAATAATGACACCATTACACTTTTTGTAGACGATGAAGATGAAAATAAATTAGGAATTAAGTTTGAAAATAAACAAAATAATTTTATATCAACAAAACGATTAAATTTGTTTGATATAGATGAATATGAAATTGAAATTCCTCCCACGAAGTTTAATACGGTTATAAATATGCCGTCACCATTTTTCAATAAAATTATTAGAGATTTAAATTCATTAGGAGATATAGTAGAAGTAAAAAGTATAGAGAAAAAGTTAATTTTAAATACATTAGGTGAAACTGTTGGAGATGAGATAGAAATAGGAGAATCAGATAATGGAGTTACAATTGTGACTGAGAATCCAGAATTAATTTTTCAAGGGAATTATGATTTAAGATATTTAAATACATTTTGTAAATGTACTAATTTATGTGCAAATGTTGATATTTTTATGAAAAATGATTATCCGTTGGTAATACGTTATTTTGTAGCATCATTGGGAACAATTTACTTATGTTTATCAAGTAAAACAGATCCAGGAAGTTTAGAATATGACGATGACGATGACGACGATGATGAGGATTAATATATTTTGATATATTTTGATATATAAAAATTAGCTAGATTGTTTGGTTCCGCCGAAATATTCATATGCATACCCATTATCGACCATATATTGATTAATGTTCGTCTTTGAACAATATTTTGTAATATAAATAACACCAAGAAGGCGTCCATATTTTTCAGTTCCCATTAGGTCGATATTTACTATTTTATTTAATATAAGTTCTGATAATTTATTTTTAGAAGCGATTGCCTTTTCTTTAACTTTATCTCTATTTGGGTCACTTAATGGTGGTTTCATTTCAGGAGTATCTATGCCATATAATCTAAGTTTATGTTTTTCAAATCCCAATTTGTTAAAGATAATGATTGTAACCGTGTCTCCGTCGTATACATCTACAATTTTTGCTTTATAATTTCCAGTTAATTTATAAAGAGGTGTTTCATTAGTTTTTCTATAAAGACAACATATAATGCCGATATAATTACCCATTTAACATAATAGTTTTTTAAAACTAGTTTAATAAAAATTCAATTTATTTTATTAAGCTAATATATATATATATAATGAAACCGTCATTAATATCAAATTATATAATTTTATGGGTACATTTAATTACATTATCTTTACGTTTGTTTTATGAAACGAACTTAGATGAAATGAAATTCTTTCAATTAGATTTGGGTTATATAAATAAATTTTTAAATAATATATTTTCTTCAGAATTAGTGTTTGATAGTGGTATATTAGATATATTAAATATTTTCACTATAGTGAGTTCATTTTATTTAGGAAAATACTATGGTGAGAGTTTAATAATTTTATTTATTTCAACGTTATTATTAGAAGTATTTATAATATATAATAATAAATCAGGTAGATTGATGACCGTCTTGGGATTTTCATTAACTTCGTTTTTATTAGGTAAAATGTTAAAAACAGATAAGAATGTACATTTATTAGAAAATAGTTATGCTAATAAAGATATGTATAATGATGATATTAATACTCAGGAATATGCGACTTATAAATTATATTAAATCCATATTCATTTAATATGTTAATAGGTAGGCTCTTAATAGAACATTTTTTATTATCGTTAATCCAAATTTTGACTACACTTGTAGTAGTATTTTTTGCACATATAGATATTCCATTAACTAATAATTCATCATTTGTTAAAGATTCTCCGACAATATACATTGATAACTTGATCCACAATTCATATGATTTTTCTACTGGTATCTTAATGGACCAACATCCTCCATTTTTATTATTATCATCTTCCCATATTGGTGTAATATCATTACGCATCATAAAATAGTGTTGTGTATTTATTCCTCCAATAATATTTAAATTATTATTAAAATTCCAAAAATCTCTAATATTATCCATAATAAAAATTTGTTTATAACTATCTAATTTCCAATTATTTTTTTGATGATGATACCATATTGACCAATTACTATGAAATTTATATTTTGAAATTTCATCATTTAATTCTGGTTCTAAATTATCTTCTTCTTTACATTCAAAATCATCTGAATCATAAAATTCTGATGAAGATGCATTTGATTCATCTGATTCATTCGAATCACTTTCTTCATTTGCTTCATTTGCTTCACTGGCTTCATTTGATTGTTTTGAAGAATATATATATCGTTTAATTCTATCCATTTTTTAATACTTAAATATATGTATTTATTTAAATAACAAATAAACAAATAAAAGAATATTTTTTAAATAGAATATGTTAAGTATATTTCTTTTAGTATATAAATATATTTTATGTATAAAACCAAAAATATATTATTATTATGATGGTATTGACGTTATAGATGTATCATTAATAATATTTTGTTTAGATTTGTTATTAGTTGGAGAATATTTAAAAAAGAAAAAATATGGTAATAAATTATATTATATAAAAAATAACAAGCTGATGAATTATTATGAAGGTACGTCGAAATCTTTGTATTGTAAAAAAATAATAAAAAGTATAGAATACAATGATTTAAATTATAAATATGATTTAAATATTATTAAAGAGAATATATTTAATATTCATGAAAATGTGCCATTGCAAATGTTATTAATTTTATATAAAAAAATAAAATTACGTGACTCGAGTAAATTGCATATAAAATATTTTATGGGTGTTGATAAAAATATAAAAATTTTATCAACCACAAAATTTGATGATATTTTAAATTAACTAATGAAAATATCATTTAAATAGAAAATAACCCGTTTTTTTATATATTAACTATATAAAAAAATATTGATATTTCTTTAGTTAAAATACTTAAATATTACTATAATATATAACAGTAATGTCCGGATATGATGAAGAATTGCATCATATAAGCCAGATCCAATTTAGTGTATATACTAATGAGGATATTAAAGATCATTCGAGTGTAATTAAGGATCCAAATGGTATTAATCTTCCTGAATCCTATGAGAACTCCGAACCAAAAAGAGGTGGGCTAGTTGATACTCGTTTAGGTATCACTGATTCAAATTTAGATTGTGCATATTGTGGACTTGGTAATAAAGATTGTGTGGGCCATTTTGGTCATACTAAATTAGTAGTACCAATGTTTCATTTTGGATTTTTTCAACAAATTAAGGGTATTTTATCATGTATATGTTTGAGAAGTTCAAGACTGTTGGCACATAAAAATCCAGAAGAATTAAATCGAATTGTCCGAGCTTATAAAGGTAAAAAAAGATTTAGTGAAATTAAAAAACTATGCATGGGCATAACTATAAGTGATGTTGGTATTCCAGTGCCAAAAATAAGAGAGGAGAAAAAGAAAACGTCAGGTGCATTATATTTAATTGCTGAAACAAGTTTAACAAATCTTGTTAATGAAGAAGGAGAAGTACAAGAGGGAAAACCAATTAAAGAATTTTTAGGTGCAAGAGATGTATATAAAATTTTAAGAAATGTAAGTGATGAGGATTTTAGATTATTGGGTTTTAATCCATCTCTATTTAGGCCCGAGGATTTTTTAATTACAAATTTCCCAATTCCTCCTGTTGCAATTCGTCCATCATTGAGGGCTGATTATCTTGCATCTGCAACATATGAGGATGATTTAACACATAAGTTAGCAGATATTATTAAGACAAATGAGAAATTACGAACTCAAAAGGATAAGGAATTAGTAAATGGCGTATCTGATAAATATGGTAATGATCTAGAAAATTGGTTACAATATCATATGATTACATATTTTGATAATGACAAGACGTCAATTCTACAATGTGAACAAAAGGTAGGTGGTAAAAAGTTTAAAAGTATTTCTGAACGAATTAAATCAAAAAAAGGAAGAATTAGAGGTAATCTAATGGGCAAACGTGTAAATTTTTCTGCACGTTCTGTAATTACATCAGATCCCAATTTAAAATTAAATGAATTGGGTATTCCAAGAAAAATTGCGATGGAAATAACATTTCCAGAAGTAGTAACTGCTTATAATATAGAAAAATTGACGAAGCTAATTAGAAATGGACGTAATATTTATCCAGGTGCGAATTATGTAATTCAAGGTAGTTCATTAGATAGTTCTAATGTAAGAGAATTTGATTTAAGATATAGAAAAAAAACTATTAGATTAAAATATGGAGATATAGTTGAGAGACATTTATATAATGGAGATCCTGTATTATTTAATCGTCAACCGTCGCTCCACAAGCTTAGTATGATGTGTCATAGAGCCAAAATTATCGATGATGATCGATTCAATACATTTAGATTAAATGTAAATGTAACAACTCCGTATAATGCAGATTTCGATGGAGATGAAATGAATTTGTTTGCTCCACAGAGTATACAAACACAAACAGAATTAGCAATGATTGCTGATATTAATAAATTAATTATATCTCCAAAGGATAGTGAACCTATTATTGCTCCTGTACAGGATTCAGTATTAGGAACTTATAAAATGACATCTCCTACTGCGCGCGTAGATTGGCACGATTTGATGAACATTGCAATTTATGCTCTTGGAATAGATATTTCAAAATTGAGAATAGATAAAGGCAAGACATATACTGGTACAGAGATGTATAATTTGATAATTCCTTCAGGAATTAACTTAGAGACTTCAATTATAATTAAAAATGGTGATATTATTAAAGGACAGGTTAAGTCGAAGGGTAATAAACAGATCATTAGTGATTGTTGGGATAGACATGGTCCAACAATTACTGCCGATTATATTACTGATATTCAACGAATAAATGTAAATTGGATATTATATGAGGGTTTTTCAGTTGGACTGAAGGACTGTTATATAACACCTGCCGTTAAGACTAAGATTATTTCTGAATTAGAGAAAAAGAAATTAGAAATTAATCATTTAATTACTGAAATTGAGAATAATCCAGAATTATTAGATGCTGAAATATTTGAGCAAAGTATTCAGAGTAATTTATCAGCTCAAAAAGGTGATATACAACAATTAGTAATGGCCGATTTAAATGATGATAATAACTTCTTTATTATGGCAAATTCTGGTTCTAAAGGTAAACCAGTGAATATTGCCCAGATTATGGGATCATTAGGACAAGATATTTTCAAGAAAAGAAGAATTCAAAAAGAAGTAAATAATAGAGCATTACCCCATTTTCATCAGAATGATGATACTCCTTTAGCGAGAGGGTATATTGAACATTCATATTTAGATGGATTATCTCCAGCTGAATTTTTCTTTCATCATATGACTGGTAGAGAAGGATTAATTGATACTGCAATTAAAACTGCAGAAACAGGTTATTTGTCAAGAAAATTAATGAAAGGTCTTGAAGATGTTGGATTGAAATATGATGGAACTGTAAGGACTGGTAATAATATAATTTTACAGTATATATATAGTGATCTCAATCTGGATCAGACTAGACAAAAGAAGGTAAATATGGATACAATGGATATGGGTGATAAGGAGATTAAATTAAAGTTTAGTTTAAGCGACTCCGAAATTAAGACTATTGCAAAAATAACAAAAGAAAATGTCGAGATTATTCGTCAATCAAATGACTGTTATATTAAGGAATTACTGAAATATAGAAATTTAATGAGAATTACTCAACGTTCAATTAACTTAAATTACAAGACATTGCAGACTGAATATCATTTTCCAGTAAATTTACCACGTATTATTAATGATGAAATTATTACTATTAGAGATAAAGATACAGGCGAGGCGTTATCTCCTAAATATATATTAGATAAAATTGATTATGTTTTACAACCAGAAGTAAGTCAAATTATCGCTTTTAATAAAGATCAAATAAAAGACAAACAATCCATTAAACGTATTGATGAAGAAAGATCTAAACAATTACTAAAATATTACTTATATGAATATTTGTGTCCGAAAAAGCTTATATTCGAGAACAAGTTAACAAAGTATAAATTTGATAGAATTATTGAGTTGATTATTTTAGATTTTAAAAAATCCCAAGTCGAGGCAGGAGAAATGGTTGGTTGTTTGGCAGCACAACATATTGGAGAGCCTAATACTCAATTAACTTTAAATACTTTTCATGCCACAGGTAGTGGATCTCAGGCGATGGAAGGTGTTCCACGTGTAGATGAGTTAATGAGAGCAACAAGTAATATTAAGACACCTGTAATGAATATTTATTTGGATAAGAATATTAGAAATAATAAGGATAAGGTGAATGTTATTGCGGCTAGTATTCAATATACTACAATTAAAGATTTGATTATTAGTTATGAAATGATTTATGATGTAAACACAGATGCAAGTGGAGGATATACTGATATTGATAAAGTAAGTAATCCATTTTTTGTGAATTTAAAATCGAGTACCAAGAAATATGAAAGTATGCCATGGTTAATGAGAATTAAATTAGATAGAAACAAGTTGATAGAAAAGAATGTAAATGCATTAGAGATCAAGACAAGTTATATCAAATTTTTTAAAAACTTTTTAGGTGAAGCTAAAGGAATAAAGCGAACCGATAAAAAGATTTTAACATCAGTTATTGGATCATGTATATTATCAAATTATGACAATAGTGAAGAACCTACTATTCATATTAGATTTGATATTATTAATTTTAATTTAGAATTATTATTAGAAATAAATGAGTGGATAATAGATAATTTCAAGTTGAAAGGAATTGATGATATTATTAGCACTGACATAGATACAAACAGTCGATTAATAACATTTGAAAATGATGATAATGTATTTGAAGAATCATCCGAGATGGTTATTTTTACAAAAGGAATTAACCTACAAGATGTTCGTTATATTGATGGCATTGATTTAAATAGAACATATTGCAATGAAGTAAATCAGATATATAAATATTTAGGAATTGAAGCAGCAAGAAGTGCATTACTTAAAGAATATTATCAAGTATATTGTGCTCTCAATGTGAATTATCATCATTTGTCAATCTTAGTAGATGTAATGACAAATATAGGAACATTTACATCAATTGATAGACATGGAATTAATAAGTTAGATACTGATCCATTATCAAGAGCATCATTTGAAATGCCAATCGAACAATTAACAAGAGCAGCAATGTTTGGAGAAATAGATCATATGAGAAGTGTATCTTCAAGAATCATGGCTGGTAGAGTAATTTCTGGAGGTACAGGATTATGTGGTTTATTATTAGATGTAGATTATGTTATGAATTCTGAATACATTGAAGATAATGATGCGATCGAGAGAAGTGAATTTAATCTTATTGAGAATAATAGTATTATTGATGATATAATGAAACGTAATTTATTTGAAGTATTCAAGCCAATAGCATAAATATTTCTTAAACCTTTAATATATACAATATCTTAAAATATTAGTTAAAGAAATATTATTTTATTTTATATAATATAAAATGGAATATCATAAAATTAAATATTCTTTTGATAACATCTTTTTAAACTTTTTAAATTTAAAAAATGATATGAATTATAGTGAGACTGATATGATTAATTATATTACAGATAATTCAAAAAGCTGGAGAAATTTAGATGGAAAGTTTATTTTAAATAAACAATTATTAGATGTTATTAAATTTAAATATCCTAAAGATAGTGATCATAATTATAATTATCATTTTTTTCATACTTCAGGATATTGGAAAAATCAAATTGAGAATGGTTTTAGTTTATGTGCATTAAAAGAAATAGTTAATTCGTGTATAATACATGATAATATGAAAATGTTAAATATAGATAAAGGTAATAATATAAGTACACTTATTATTTAAGTAGTCTATATAAAAGTAAAAAAATTGATAAAATCACTTTATAATATTTTAATTATAAAATATTATAAAATGAGTTCATATAACACCGAATATAAGAATACGGAATATAAAGGGAATTATTATAATATGGATTTTTGTAAATTTCTGGGATTGGTTACTTCAAAAAAATACTATAAATCGTATATTATTGAATGTTTCAAAAGTAAACTAGAACTATCATATGGTAGATATAAGTTAAATACACAAGCAATTGAAATATTAAATAATAATAATGTTTATATTGGATGGAATCAATCTGTTAGTCAATCTATAATTAATAGAATGGTATCGCAATTAAAAGTAAATGTGCCAGATACGAGTATGTTTTTAGTATTAAAAGTTCATGAAGAAGGAACATTAATTGAACAATTAGTAATTTAAAATGAAATTAATGTTTTAACTGCATCTGAATTCATTTGAAATTTAATTTGTTCCATTTCATGTTCAGAAACAGTATCTATATTATTATATAAAGTATGAATCATATCACATGGATTCACTGCATCATCATATAATTCTTTCATACGTATAATATTTGGCCTATGATAACCAAATGTATCTTTATAAAATTTTTTATATCTTTTAGATAAACTATAAATTTGTTTAATTTCCGCATTCGTTAAAATTGGACCCATCGTAACAGATTGTAAAAAATGATCTTTCATTAAATAACAATCAATTATAGGTAATCTAAATAAATACCATTCAGGATGTTCACCCCTACCTACTATTTCAAAATTCGGGAATTTCCCTAACGCATCTCCGTGATGACCTTGAATATAATCATTTCCTATATACGATTCAGGTATCCATAAATTATTAAGTCGATTAATATAAAAATAATGAATTAAAGAATTTGGATCAAAATATAAAGGACCACATTCATCCTTTTCAGATAATCTTTCTCCTGTATATGGGTTCCATTTATATTCAAACTTAAATAAATCTTTCACTTTCATATTATTTAATGGTAGATCTAATAATAATATTGGATCTATCTTATTCCTTCTATAACATTCATAATTATCTACTTTTTCGATCTCTTCGTCAGTATCATCTTTCTTTACAGCATCATCTTTTGTTTTTTGATCATACATTTTTTTAATTTTTTTAAATATAAAACCATTTTCTTTAATCTTTCTTTTAGTTAGAGGATTATATAGTCTATTATCATTCCATTCAATTAATTGAAGTTCTGATATTTTAATATTACTCATTATATATAACTAGAATTTATCTTTTAAATAAATTCAAAATTATTATATATTTTTTTAATATCCTTGTCAACATATGAAAATGCTCCGATTATGATGTAACATATATTTTTTCTAATATTATTTTCTAATTTATTGTTAATCATAATATTAATATTTTTTAATAAGATATTTTCTATATTATCTATTTTATTATTAGTCCAAATAATTTGATTTCCAAATAATTCTATTTCATTAATTCTATTATCTTCTTTAAATGCTCTCCATAACATTTTTAATTCGGTAAATACTTCTGATAATTTATATTTCTTAATATTTTCATATAATTCCAAAGTAAAATAAGTATCTAATTCAAAAAATATTTGAAATACTTCTATTTTTTGAATATATCTTTTTTCACTTACGGATAAAGGAGTATTATCTCTATTAAGATCTTTTGTTAAAAATTTGATATTTGATATTTGATTTCTATCAAGTGGGGTATTTGTATAAATTTCTTTAATGTTACCAATATCTAATAATTCTTTTAATGATTTTAATTCATATACATATACCTGATTCTTTATAATTATTGGATAAAGAGTATTTATATTTATTAATGATGGAGTCTTTTTAGTGGTAATATAAAAATAATTTAATGATATTGGGTCACAATAATTATGTAGTAATTTGATATTCTTTATAATTATAGATTTATGTTTATGATATTTATTATATCGCCATAATAATTGAAATTTGATTATTTGTAATTCTAAGAAGAATGGGTCAATCTCTTTATATATAGGAATATTACATATATCCATTATATATATATATGGACATACATTTTATATGTGTTTGCAAAAAGATTGAAATTTAAACTATTTAGAAATTTACCATATTACTATTATATTAAAATGAGCAAAGCCAGACATAATATTATCCCATACAACAAGCAAGACTTGACAAGAGTTTCACTAACAGACCTAGAAGACAATGACAGAATTCCAAGCCAGAAAATCGCATATGTAAGATATAATGATCCAAAAAAAGGAGAGGCACAATGGGACATTCAAAGTCCAGAAATTCTTCTAGATAATTATGGTATTCCTGATAAGGTTGGACAATTTTATCAAACTAATAAGCAAAGAGCTTTTCTAAAGGTTCCGTTAAATGTTAATGAACTTGTAACAAATGAAACTGTTGAAGAGAGGGAAGCAAGAAGTAAGAAACTTATTGCTTTCAAGGAATCATTGAAAGCAATTGATGCTTTGTTGGGAAGTGAAGAGATGAAGATTAAACTTTTTGGCAGTGCTAAAAATGGTAAGAAATATACTTATCAACCAATTGTAAGAGAATCAATTGCAAATCTTGGAGATGATTCTGATTCTGATTCCGATGCAGGTAATGAAGAAGATAAAGTTGCAGCAATTGTACGTCCAGATTATATGAAGGGTAAGATTCAATTAGATTTTACTACTGAAAATGTTGAATTAGAAATTTTCCAGAAGAATCTGGAAAATTCTGAAGCCTATAAAAAGGACGGTACGCATACTGAAATTAATGTTAGTACTTTGGATGAACTTCGTAAGCATGCAGCTTATATGAGAAAACAGCGTTATGTTTTCCATATGGCTAAAGTTTGGGCAAGTAAGCAGCCAGCAAATGGTCAAACAACTAGAATGTATGGTCCTACACTAAAGCTTCGCAGAATTGAAGTATATGAGAGAATCTCTAATTTTGCAAATGCAGAAGAAGATACAGGAGATGAGAACCCATTTATTGAATCTGACGACGATGAAGATGAAGTAAATGATACTAAATTGGTAAAAGAGTTTACACAAAAAACTCAGGTAAATGCAGATGATTCTGCAGATTCATCCGCAGAAGAAGAATCTGCTGATGAAGCAGAAGATTCTGATGAATCTGATGAAGAAATTGAAGTAAAACCACCAATTCCTCCTCCGACTCCTGCAGCTAAAGGTCGGGTAAAGAAGTCAACTAAGAATGTTTAAACATTTTATTATATTAGTTAATTCGTAAAAATATTTATATATTTATAATTTTATAAATATATAAATGAATAAACCATATAATACGAAGGATATTAATTTAAATAGTATTATATTTTCTAAATTAATTGATAATTCTTCAAGGAGAAGTATATTAACAAAATATAATAAAAATAATAAGTTTACAAAATTTTTAATTCAAACTCCTGAAGTGAAAATACTTGATATATATAATAATAATAATAATATAACAATATTAATTATTAGTTTAGAAGATAAAAATCCAAAAATAATAAATTTTATTAAATTTTGGGGATTATTAGATAATCATATAATAAATAATGCTAAAAATAATACTAGTTGGTTTTTTACAAATGATGTCAAATTTAAAGGCAGTATTAGGACTGATAATGAGTATAATGTACCTTATATGAAATTTAAAATGAAAACAAATATATTAAATAATATTAAAGTATCATATGATAAACAGTCACAGCCAAAAAACTTTTCTGATTTAGAAAAAAATCAAACGATTAAATTAGTATTAGATATTTATGGTTTATGGATAAATAAAATTGGTTTTGGTATTTATATGAAACCAATTGTTATTGATATTAGAGCAAATAATGAAATTACTTTAAATGAATCAAGTGATGATAATGATATGATTGATACAGAAATAAATCCAGTTTCTGAAATGTCTGTATTAAATTTAAATACAGAAACAAACCAAGCAGATGAAAATATATGTAGTGAAATAGATTCATATACACATTTAATTGAATTAGAAATAGAAGATTTACCAATAATTAATAATACAATATCTGAAAAATCTGAATGTCATAGTTCATCTACGGAAATTAATGAAAATAATAAATCATCTGACGAAGATAGTGAAAATATGTCATTATATGATATTTCCGAAAGTGAAGATAGTAGTTCAATAAATACAAATAATATTGTAAATAATAATAACCATTAAAATAATATAATAAAATATATAGATATATGTCAAATTATAGTATAAGTGATATAGAAAATTTAATAAAACGATGTAATAAATCTAATAAAAAAATTATTATTAGTACAATTAAAGAGATTATCGAAGAAGACGATAGTCTTAATGTTAAATTACTTAATATTGAAAATATTAATAATAATTTTTTCAAAAATCTATCAATAAAAAATAATAAATCATCATTTTGTACAATATGTCAAGATAAGATAAAGTCAAAAGAACATAAAATAAAATTACCAGACTGTGATCATATATTTCATAAAAAATGTTTAAATAAATATATGAAAAGTTGTTTAATAAATTTTTCATGTCCTAATTGTAAAAACGATTATAAAATGAATCTAGAAAATATTGCTACAAGAATATCAAGCCCATCTATAAATACATCACAAAATTCATGTTATATTTAATAAAGACATAATTCATTAAATACATCACAAAATTCATATTATTTTAATAAAGACATCATTCATTAAATATATCACAAAATTTATACTATATCTAATAAAGACATCAAATTTTATATTATTAATTAATTTAATAATATAAAACAAAGTTTATAATTTTTTAATATTATTAATTTGTGCAATAGAATTACTCATTAATAATCTATAAATAAAAATAATAGTAATAATTGTTAATATTAATATAAAACATTTATTTATATAATGTAATATATCTTTATTCATATACACTAATTGATATTTTAATTAAAAAATTCTAATATTAAAAATTAAAATTAACAAAATAATAGAACAAAATAATGATACAAGTAAATTATGAGATACTATATTAAATATAAAACCATGTAATGCATCAGTTGAATTATTTTTTAAAAATAAAAATATGAATGAAAATATAATTGTTGATAATAATAAAATTATTTCAAATGATATGTCCATAATATAAATATATATATATATTATTTTTTATAATATTACATAATTAGCAAATAGTATTGCACCAATTACGACGAATAAATGATGTTCATTTATAAGTCTATTCATTTCAGATAGGTCAATTGTTAAATTAAATTCTTTCATTAAAAAGAATAATACAATTCCTATTATTAATAATATTAATAAATAATCTGATATTCCTGATCCTGAACCTGATGCTGCTGCTAATCCTGCTGAAGCAGATGCGGTCGCCGATGCTTCAGTTGATTGTTCTGCGGTTTGTTCAGTTGTTAGATCAGAAGAATTTTCAGTAGCATTTTCAGTAGCATTTTCAGTAGAGGATGAATTTGTTAATTCTTGTCCGGCATCTACACCTGCATCTAATTGATCACTTTTTTCAGTACTATTTTCATTTTCAGTTGTATTTCCTCCAGCACCTGCATCAACATCACCGCCTTCACCGCCTGCCATTGATTTACTATTATCATTCGCTGCAACTAATTCTGTATCTAAATCATTCATTGCATCTAACATACAAGATCTATCTACTTCTGGACCTACAAAATCTAATGAAGATTCTAATCTTACATCACTAATGGTGACATTGTCACCAGTATTAATAAATGTATTACTATTATCTATATTTGTATTAATAGATTCATCCGTTACAATATTTACAGCAGCTTGAGCTTCTTCTATAGAAGCACCACATGATTGAACCATTTTACTTTGTGTATTTGATGTTGTATTATTTATAACCTCTGAATTATCAACATTATATGTGTCGGTAGAACTATTAATATTCATAACAGAACTGTTATCAGTAGTATTATTATTAGTTGTTACCATTGATGAATCAATCGTTGTATCAGTATTTACATTACTAGTTGAATCAATTGAATTATCGGTAGTATTAGATGTCTCATTACTAGTTGTATTTGCAACATTTGTATTTGAAGTCGATGTCGAGCTAGTATTTACATTTGTTTCTGAATTAGAGTTTGACTCGATTAAAGCGCCTTCAATGATAATACTACCAATATATGGAGCGCCTGTTGCTTGCGTTTCTATATTATTTCCGTTTATAAATGAATAATTTTTGAACATCTTTATATATATATATAATATAATATTGTTAGTATTTTATATAATATAATTCGTATTTTATAACATAGAATAATAAAAAACCAATGCTGCGATTATGATATATAAATAATATTTTCGAACTATATTATTTATTTGAGATAAATCTAAATCTTTATTCATAAATATTAACAGCACTGAAAATAATGCAAATAATAATATATAATTAGATATTCCAGAACCGGAGTCATCATCTGATGTATCATCTGATATATCAATGTCGACATTCGTAGATGTATCAACTACATTATTTACGATAGTATTAGTCGATGTATTCGTATTAGTCTCTATAGTGTTATCAATGATATTATCAGTAGATGTGTCAACTACATTAACAGTTGTAGTTGTAGTATTAGTAGTTGAATCATTTACAGTATCGGTCGTATTTTCTTGTTCATTTGTAGAACTCATTTCTCCATATTCAATAATAGATTGACTAATATATGGAGCGCCAGTTGCATGTGTTTCAATATTATTTCCGGTTATAAATGAATAAGTTTTGAACATTGTTATATATATATAACATAAAATATTGTGAGTACTTTATGTTATATTTTTTTACATAATATATGATGACAAAAATAATAATGCAACGATAATATATAAATAATATTTTTGAACTATATCATATATTTGAGAAAAATCTAAATCTACATTTTTATTCATGAATTTAAAAACGACTGCAATTAATACAAATAATAATAAATAATCAGACATACCAGAACCAGATGCTGCTGCCAACCCTGCAGATGCAGATGCGGATGAAGTTGCCTCAGTTGATTGTTCTGCGGTTTGTTCAGTTGTTAGATCAGAAGTATTTTCAGTAGCATTTTCAGTAGCATTTTCAGTAGTAGCAGCATTTGTTAATTCTTGTCCTGCATCTACACTTGCATCAAGTTGATCACTTTTTTCAGCAGTATTTTCATTCGCAGTAGTATTACCACCGGCCTCTGCTCCGATATCTCCTCCTTCACCTCCAGACATTGATTTACTATTATCATTTTCAGCAGTTAACACAGATTCCAATTCATTCATTGCATCTAATACACAAGATCTATCTACTTCTGGACCTACAAAATCTAATGAAGATTCTAATCTTACATCACTAATGGTAACATTATCACCAGTATTAATAAATGTATTACTATTATCTATATTTGTATTAATAGATTCGTCGGTTACAATATTTACAGCAGCTTGAGCTTCTTCTATAGAAGCACCACATGATTGAACCATTTTACTTTGTATATTCGATGTTGTATTATTTATAGCAGATGAATTATCAACATTATATGTGTCGGTAGAACTATTAATATCCATGCGAGAACTATTATCAGTGATATTCGTATTATTTGTTTCCATACTAGAATCAATATTAGTATTAGTATTAACATTTGATTCTGATTTTATTGAATTATCTGTTTCATTTGTAGTTTGGTTTTTTGTGTTGTTTTCAACATTCGTATTTGACGTCGATGTCGAGCTAGTATTTACATTTGTTTCTGAATTAGATTCGGAACTGATTATAGCGCCTTCTATAATAGTATTACCAATATATGGAGCACCAATCGTAAATTCTATATCATTTTTATTTATAAATGAATAATTTTTATACATTATATAATATATAAATATTATTTTTTTTTGTGCTTTAATTAATCCATACTTAATGGTAATAGCTGTTGCTTATTAATTTGGAAGTATATAATGTATATAATTATTAACAATATAATTCCAAACAATAATATATCACTACATCCACTTCCTTCTTCGTCTTCATCGTCTTCGTCGTCTTCGTCGCCTTCATCGTCTTCATCGTCTTCGTCGCCAATAATTTGTTCTACATCTGCTTCATTATTGATATCTAGTTCTTGAGTATCTTCATTTACAATAACTGTTCTATCATTTTCTGTTTTTGTATCAATTACTGTATCAATATCTGACATAAATGTTGCACTATTTGGATCTTTGTTCTTATTTGCAAATGGTGATGTTTTATCTTTATTAAGAATTCCACCACTTGCTTTATTCATAAAATCATCTGATAAATTTTCTTGTTTCGTAGAATTATTAGAAATTAAAAGAAGTATTAACAATATAAATAAAACTTTAATGTTCATATATAATAAAACTAGATTAAAAAAATAAGAAATAAAATAACATTAATACAAATAGGATACCTCCTCCATATATGTATTTCGAATTTGCAGATGTTTGACTTTGTGTAGAAGTTGTAGGTGTAACTACATCTACATTTTCCTCTCCACCAATATTACATTCAGAACGCAATTCAACATCTTCTATTGTAGAATTACTACCAACATTCATAAAATTATTACTACAATCTGTAATATTTGCTTTTAAATTATTATTTAAATGTCCATAATTACTACAATATGTTGAATTAAATTCTGTATCATCACAGTCAGTACAATTTGGCTGTCTGACCTTTTCAGTTCGGGTATTATCTAAAACATTATGTAAATGCTGACAACGACATTTTTGACAAGCAAGTTGATTATTAAATTCAGTATTTTGTGCTCCACAGCATTTACCCTTACCCATACACCGATTACAGTCAAATACTTGACCTTCATATTCAACTTGGAATGCAGATAATTCTGGATATGTTCTAATAATTTTTTCACTAGAAGACATTCTATATATTAAATAAAGAAAATAAGCTTAATCGAATAAGGTATTGTAAGAATAAACTTCACCATTTAATTTATATAATACACAATTATTACCAACTGACTTACACCTTTCTAATAAATTATTTGCTAAATCGACTTGATTATTACTTTTAATCTGATCTTTCTCACTATTCCATTGACTTATTAGCTCTTTGTGTGCATTATCATCATATTCTTTTTGAATAGGCGCATCATTAAATGTTTTCCAATCCGGAAATGTAGATTTAATATCTTGAAGTATAAAACATTTATTTTCATTATTTGTACCAATAACAGCTGCCTCATAGCAGTTGGTTTTATTATTACATATATTTAAAAGAGTAGGTAAAGGATTACAACCAGGTTTTGATATTATTTCAGTAGCATCATTATTAAAATTCATATATCTTTGTTCATCAATCATCAATATACCACATGTATTTCCACTTTCTTCGTCTTTTTTAGATTTATCCATTATATATTTCATAACTTCTACCAATGTTGGTAATTCAGATATTGATTCGTCAGAACGTTCTATTTTTTTAATAATTAAACTATTATCATCTAATTTATTATTTAATATCTTATTATAAAGTTCCTTATGTGACATAAGTCTATAATAGGATGTTGCCAATGTTAACTCATCTTTTGTATTAATATAATCATCAATTATTTTATGTAATTTTTCTTCATCGCTATTTTTAACATCAATAATTTTACTATCAATAATATTCCATAATAAAGATTTAACAGGATATACATTTCTTCTTCTTTTTAATTCAATTTGTAAACTACTTAATAAATCCTTAAAATATATCTCTAAATTTTCAAATGTCATAAATGATCTACATCTTGCTAATGCTACATCACATGCAATTGCTTTTGTAGAGCCAATGCCGCATGCATATTTAGTTGCATCTTTATTTATTGCCAAAGCAACATGAATGCCATTATCTTTTGCATATTTCGCTAATTCATGATAATTTCTTGGCATTGCGGAAAATCCATATCCAAAACGATTAATAATTACACCTCTTTCATTAATATAAGATCCTAAAATAGGACCATCTTCATCATTAAACGTATGTGTATTATTAATAATGATACCTTTGCGGCTAGTTAATTGTTCCATAGTAACATAGCCATTAATATCCCATAGATTTAATCCATATCCCGATATAGTATTCGTCTCAAAAAATAATTCTTTATATAATGATTTTTTATTAGATCTTAATTCTAAATCTTCTTTCTTATATCTTGCTCCTTGAGTTAAATAATTACTAGGCATTAATTCATTATTACTATTAACTAATGATTTAAATTCACCATCATTATCAGATATTCCATTCAAAGAATTAATTTTTACATCAGTCATTGGAAATCTACAGATCTTATTATCTATTTTTTTACATTTTGAATTATCTATTTTATTAGACTGTACATATACAACACCATTACCATTCTTATATTTTAGATATTTATTGATATCTTGTATATTGGCTCTATTATCAGATGGATCTACTATTACTTCATTTCCAATATATTTTAATGGATTACCAATTGCGTCACTTTTGGTAGCTCTAATTTTAATTTTATTACCATTATTAAACATTATATCACCATCTTCGTCTTTTTCGTATTCATATACATCAACATAATTATTAAAGGTAGAATTACCACATACAGATATATCATTTGAAATAGTATTTTTATTAATATTATCTAATGAAATATCATAATTATCAGCAAAAGGCCTATTACATACAATTTCATTATCATATGTACAGAAACTATTATCTATAGGTTTATCACTGTTCATATTTGAGTTAATAGCATTTGGATCATTGCATATATAATTATTTTGTCTAATTTGTGTAAAATTTTCTATTTCACATCTACTGTCAGTTATTAAAAAAACTAAAATAAATAATACTAATAGCATTATTAATATGTAAATATATTTCATTATATATATTTACATATATTATTTTTCAAACTCTAATTTTGCAATATTAAATTTATTATCATTTAAATTGGTTGTTATAATTTTATATTGTTTTTTAGTACCACCTCCAAAATCAATAGTTGTATTTAATACACATTTTTCTTGATCTTTTTCTTTAGATAAAGTATTCTCTATTTTATATTTCTTTTTATTACAATTTATATTATTCATTTCATTATTTATTTTTGTATGATCTTGAATAACATAATCTATAATTTTGTTTTTAATAGCCCATCTAAAAAAATTTAATTGACCAATTGTTGTTATAATAATTTTATCACTTTCATATTTAAAAGCTATTTTATTTGTCATATTTTTCTTATTAATTCTACAAAAAGGATCGAAGAATCGTTTATTATATGATTTTAATTTATTTTTATAGTCTTGATAAATATTATAATTCGTCGTCTTATTTAAAACTATATTATTGTTTTTTGCATAATTAGTAACAAAATAATCTAATACACGTAATGATATTTCACTATTTCCAGTGACAATTGGTAATATTTTATCTATATAACTTTTGTTTTGATAGAATTCATATAACGAATGTAATAAAACATCTTCTTTAGATAATAATTTATTAGAATCCATGTATAATTATATATTATAATGAACTCTTTAAATTATTTCAATATCCTATACATAATCGTCATATTATCATAATACATGATACTTAAAAAAAATTGATATATACAGTTCTTGAAATCCAACTCAAATATAAAGCATATAAAGACATGTCAGATACTACTAGTAATAATATGGAAAAAGCAATTAGAAATGTAAAGGAAGTCCTAGCAGATATTGAAACTAACAATAGAGAACTAATGGTTGTTCTAAGAACACAAACCCAACTTCATAAGGAACTAGATCGTTCTCATAAGTTAGCAATCAAGGATGCGAGTAAGCGCAAGAGCAAATCCAAGGATTCTGGTGAAAAGCGTGAAGCAAGTGGTTTCAATGCTAAACAACCAGTTCCAGTGGAGTTTTGCAAACAGCCATGGGGTTGTGAAGCTGATCAAGAACTACCAAGAACAATGTTAACTAAAATGGTTTATGATTATGTTAAAGAAGAACAACTACAAGATCCTACAGATAAGCGTAGAATTTTTCCAAATGAGGTACTCAAGGAATTGTTTCATCTTAAGGATGGGGATGAGTTGCATTTTAACAACTTTCAAACATATATGAAGAGACTATATGATAGAAATTTTGATGTTGAAGATACTGATGCTTCTTCGATAGGTTCTGCTTCTGAGTCTGAAGCATCTGATGTTGAAATTATTGAAACCAAGAAGAAGTCAACTAAAGGAAAGGGAACAATTGCTGCTGCAACTATTCCCGAAACACCTATTAAAAGTAAAGCTAAGAAGAATGGTAAGAAAACATCTTCTACCGCAGCAAATCTTTAAAATTTAATTTATAAACATTAAAAAATAATAAATATATTTATTATTTTTTAAATAAAAAAACATATAATGATTTATATATAATAATTTAGATTAAATACCAAATTGTTTATTTTTAATTAATTCATTAATATGTGTTAGTTGATAAGTAATATTAATATTATTATTACTTTCTTTATTACAATTATTATTACAGTTATTATTCATAAAATTATTTATTTGTTGTACATCAATCTGTTGAAGTTTGAAAATAATATAAGGTACAATTTCATTTTTATCTATATCCATAAAAATTTTCTTCGTTGCATCATACTCTATTAAATAATTTTTTATAATATTATTATCAATTGAATCATCAAATAAAGTTATTATATTATTTGTATTAATATATTTATCATATATTTCATTTGGGTTTAGTCTCAATAATGGTTTTAAATAATCACATCCAAATAATATACATAATTCAATAAATTCATTATTATTTAATTGTAGTTTCTTTTGGATATAGTCTAAATCATATTCTACAATCATGTTTGATTTAAATTTAATCATTTTTTTACATCCAAATACTAGTAAATCCATATCTTCTGATAAACAAGTATTAATAATTTTATTTTTATATAATCTTGATATCATTGTATCTGCTTCTCCACTTGCTCTAATATATGGAATATTAAAAATATCAAATAATTCTATTAATTTATTAATTTCTGATGCAGAGATATTTATATTACTTTTATTTAACTTTGTTATTTCAGAACTTATTGTATTATAATCTTCATCATCATTGTCCAAGTTATTTAGTTTATCTGTTAAAATATCTATTTTATTGGACATTCTCATTTTCTTATTTGATCGCAATTCAAGCGTCTTGCTCTTTTCGCTTGGAGCTACTCCGTCTATTATATAAATTGGAATAATTTTATTAGATAAAAAATTTAATATTTGATTTATAAAACCAATATATATATTATCACAAGAATATTTATATTTATGTGCGTATAATAATAAATCTACACCTACTATAAATTTATCATTACGCGTATTAAAACATTGATATCCATCCGTTTTCAATGACTTTATATAATCGCAAATATTTTTATGGTATTTTAATACATCTTTATATTCTAAAAATTTGTTTAATCGTTTGATTCCCATTTATAGTTAAACAATATATTATGAATATTATGGATAATAATATTCATATATATTGAATTTCAATTTTTTAAACAATTTACATTTATCGTCTATTTATAATCCTGTATCAGTATCATCGGTATTGTCTGATATAATTTCACTGTCCTTTGGGGAAAAAAAAGATAGTTTTTTTTTCATGGTTTCATATGAAATAAAACCTTCCATGCTAGTTGGTCTCCATAAAAATATTATAGCTATCACTAAGAAAATAATAATTTTATTTTCATTTATAAAATTAATGAACTTGTCAATATTCAATATATCATCTAAAATATTGGAGCTTCCGCCTAACTGATATTCTAAATTCTTATACATATAATAACTATAGATTTTTTTAGTGCAATAAAATCATATATTAATATTAATTATTTATATAAATGTTTTAGGTGCATATTATTATTACTCATAATTAATTCTTTTGTTTTATCTGTATGTATTTTTATAACTGTAATAAAGCAATTTCCATTGCCCACAGTTTTATTATTAAATTCTCTAATCTTAAATAAATTTCTAATTGCATTTGAAATAAATGAACCATGACTTGTAATCAATATATTTTTACCTAAATTCTCATCTATGATTTTATTTAATATTTCTGATGCCCTAATTCCTATCGATAACCAATCTTCTTGATTTGTAATATGCACTACCGTTTTATAATCATAGACATGCATTAATCTTTCTAAGTGATTATATTTTTTCATATTTTTCTCTATCTTTTTTAAAATAGGATTTGAATTTATTATCATCTTTACTTCATCTGTCGTTTTTCCACTAAAAATACCTTTCGATGATTCTTTTAATTTATCTTCAATAAAAATCTTATTTTTATAATTAATTTCTTTTTTTATTAATTTCGCTGTATGTGTAGCTCTAATATATGGCGAGCTATATATTAGATCAAACTTGAAAATTTTATTTAAAAATTTACCAGTTTCTATAGATTGTTTTATACCCATATTATTTAGAGGGGGGTCAACTTCGTCGCCCTGTTTCCTACCTTGTTTATTAAATTCTGTTTCACCATGACGAACTAATACTAAATACATATATGTAGAATATAATTTAATTCAAACATGTCATTCTAGAAGAATGTGCTTCATATACAGATTTATCTAAATCTGCTATTATTAAATTATTAATATTCTGACTAAATTTATCATCATGTAAATTTGTATTTTTTAAAATAAAATCTGATATTTCATTTGTCATATATAAATTATTTAAATCAAACTTTGATAAAATAATATTAATATTTTGTAAAAAATAAGTTTTTAAAATAAAATATGATAATACATTTGTATTTTGTTTAAATTCACATTTATTAGAAAATAATTCATCATACGTAGAATAACATTTGAAATATTTTAATATTTTTGCAATTTGATGATATGACCATCCCAATTCTATTGTTAGTTTTTTACTTACAAACTCCTTTAATGTATATTGAGTATCGGTATAATAAAATTTCCATATTGACATTAAAAATAATGCTAATAATTCAGTATATGCCTCATTCGGATTCACCATTAACGCATTCAAATTAATATCTTTATATAATATCTTAAACTTTTCTTGATAATGATACATATCTATTTTTAAATAATGAATCAATTCATGTATTAATACTTTTAATAATTCCTCACATCTCCATATATAAATATATTTACCTGGAAGTGTCGCACCTGAATTTATATTATCTGCATCTATTGAATCTAAATTTTCATTAAAATATTTTTTTTTACTTGATAAAAAAACTTCCAAATAATAGTAATTTTCCTTTCCTGTTAAAATATCAAAAAAATTAAATATCGAATCTAACTTTTTAATAAGTAAATCATCTAATTCTTTATTTGAAAATATAATAACAGTTCTGTTCTTCATTTTATAAGTCGTTTTAATAAATAATGTATTAATAATATTACGGATTATTCGAGATGATATAAAATCTGAAATCAAATATTTACCATAAAATGATTTATTTATAAATTTATTTATATTCTTATTTTCATTCATAATATCTTTCATATCTAATTTATACAAATCTAAGATTTGTTGATCATAATTAGTATTAGATATTGAATCAAATTTCTTATCATAATCGTGATAAGAAATAATATCTTTAAATCTATCTGATTGATTAAATATTTTATGATTAATATTTAATTGTAAATCATTATATTTTATAGAATTTAAAGATGATTTTACTCGTCTTTCTAATGCACGCGTCATATATTATATTATATTATATATTTTTATAAATAAATCACCTTTTTTATTTGTATCATTATTTAAAAATCCATAATTCTTTACTTGATAAATTATATATTTTTCATTCGTAAAATATGTTATTCTTTTTAATTCTATTAAATTTATACTATCAAACAATTTATAATTTAAATCTTTTACAACAATCAAAAGATTATAATTATCTAAAATATTATATAATTCTTCATCATAATCTAGTTTAATTTTAATATTTAAATGGCCTCTTATAAAGAAATGTTCATCTCCTAAATTATCATATTGTAATTCTTCATCATATATATCTGGATTTATTCTCATTGAAAAATTTTTAAATTCATTATTGATCTTTCGTTTTATCATAATATTTATTTCTTTATTAAAATAAAGGTCTTTAATATTTATAAATATCTCATTATTAATATCTAAATCAAATTTACATTTAATATTATTATATATATTTGTAATATTGAAATTATTAATATCATTTCTTAGAGTCGCATTATCATCATATATATATCCAAAAATTGAATTAATAATATTAAGTTTATTTTTTGTAATAATATTTTGTAGTAAATCGTATGGTTCATGTATGCAAAGTTTAGAATCATAGTCTTTTCTTAATTCATCATCTGATAATATCTCATATGCAAAACTTACTTTTTTAAACTGCTCATCTTCTCCTTTATTTTTATCTGGATGATATATTTTTGCAAGACGTCTATATGATTTTTTAATGTTAATGGTCGATGCGTCATTATTTAATTCTAACACATGATAAAGATTCATAAATAAATTAATTTATATATCTTTAAGTTTAAGATTAATAAATAAATTAATTTATTTATTATATTTAATTATGTTTTCAAATAAATTTAATCCGGATGTTATGAATGAATTTAAAAATAGTGATAGTGATAGAAATAATAATAAATTTGAGTTAAAAAACATACCTTATAAAATTATTATTACAGACATAAGTACTTCAAAAATAAACACAACTGAAGATTTGATAATAAAAATAAAAGAAGACAACACGCAATTAAATACAAAATATAGTGATATATTAACAGAGAGAAAAATCAAAAGTGTTATTAATCTTGATAAAAGTAAAATAGAAGAAGTTAAAAAACAGTTAAGTTTGAATAATTTAAACGACGATGTACCTGAAGATTTTGATGATATAAAATCAGAATTTAAATCAGAATTTAAAAAACAAGAAGAAGACCTTAAGAATGATAGAAATAAATTCAATTCAATATTAGAATCATTGTTATCAGATGGTATTTTAGATTAAGTCTAGATTAAATATAATAAATATCATTATAATAGTAATGATAGTTGATACAACTGATATTAATTTTTTACATTCAAAAACACATATCATAAAAACATGGTTAAAGAATTTCCCAATTAGTATTAGGAAGAATGTAAAGAATATATTAAGTATTGATAGTGAAAATGCGGATTTAGATCTAGAAATATCTACATATTTTAAAAATTGTGAAAAATATTATATTGTACAATCTGAATATAATAGTTACAAAAAATCAATAGATACATTATTCGGAAATTTTAAATTTAAAATAAGTTATTCTGATATTTATGACTACGAATTAGACCCAAAAACATCTTATGATATTATTATTATATTTACAAAATTCAATTTAGATGAAGATATTACATCATTTGTAAAAAAAGCATTTGAATTTATAAGTACGAATGGTAAAATAATGATAATTTCTTGTAGTCATGATAAATTTGTATTAGAATCCAGAATTTTTTTTAATTTAAATTTTATATCAGATCAGGAATTTATAAAGAATTTAGATTTTAAATGTCGTATTTTTAATACACATGTATCTACATTTTTGAATATAAATGACTTGAATAAAATTGAAATGTTAAAATTAACAAATGAAAAATTAGATGATGATAAAATAGAAGAATTTAAACAGTTTGCATTAAAAAAATACGGAAGTTCTGTGTGCGTACCAATAAGTTTAATCATATTATCAAAAATTAAAATCTTGGAACCAAAATTAATAAAATAATATAAAGATGAATACTTATCTAACGTTTCCAAATCTGGAAGAACAAACTGGAGAAAACAAATTTAAATGGTTATCGAATCAATGTGAAAGTGCTGGGATAGATTCAAAAATATCTAGTATTATTGATTTAGGTTGTGGGCATGGACAAAATTCAATAGCATTAACACATCATTTCAAAAATGTATATGGTATTGATCCTAGTTCTGAAATGATTAGTTTTGCGACAGGATTAAAAGAAGAAGCTGAAAAATGGTATGATTTATCTGGTTTAAGTTTTCAGCTAGGAGATTTTGAAACTATACCATTTAGAGATGTCGATATAATATGCTTAATTAATTCAATACATTTCTCTAGTAAAATACACGAGGATCTAGTACGTATTTTATCACATATTCGTACCGGCGGTCTTCTTTATATTTCAGAACCAGGCGATAAAAGTAAGTATGGTAGCGGGTTAATGGCAAATGAAGAAGAATTACAAAAAAAGAGGAAAGTTGTTATAGGTGTTCGAAGAATGCTTCTAATTTTCTTGAATTTCTGCAATGAAGAAAATAAAGGTAAACCAATTTTTTTTAAACATACACCAAATAGTTTTAGTTTTATCATGCAAAAAATATAATCTCCAAATTAATTTTAAATACTAATAAAATTAATTTAGAAATCAATTTAAATACATTTTTATTAGTATTTAAAAAAATATTATAAGATTAATTATAAGATATGGTGGATGACTATTTATCACGAATACCAGAAAATTATAAAAATATTATTATTAGTAAATCATTAAACGATAATCAATTTAAATGTTTCTTAAATAATTGTTCTAAAATTAATTTAGATATATTTGATAATTCAACAAATAATATTTATGACTTAAATGTTATTATATATAAATTGAATGAACTTAAAAAAGTGCATATAAAAAATTATGGGATGAAAGTATTTAAATATTATAGTGAGGAGTTAGATACAGCATTAAGTAAAATGAATATGCATCATAAAAGGTTAATATTAAAAATAGAGGTAATTGATAATATTATCGGATTTTTAAGTAAATATGATAATAATACATTTGAAGATATGTTTAAAGAAATTAATATTCTAAAAATTAATTATTCAGAAGATGTTATAAATAATGATAATAATATTATCGATTTTGATTCAAGTTTATTTATAACATCAGATGAATATGACAGTGATAAACAATATATTCCTTTACAAATTCAATTAAAAAATAATGACCCTTTTTTGGCAGAATATAGTAATTAATATATTAACTCATCCAATATATATATAAATAACTTTTTATTTTTAGAACGTTTCAAATCAGTTATTTACCTAAACTATTTACACTTTAGATAAATAATCAGTTCATGTAATGGTAAATAGTCCTCAAATTTTATGATTTTTGAGGACTATTTATATCTAATTTAAATAATTCGTAATTAATAATATATTAAAATATATTATTAATTAATGGCTGAAATCGTATTAGGTATTGATTTAGGTACTACTAATAGTGTTGCTCATATATGGAATGGTAATACATATATTACAATTAAAAATAATAACTCTAATTTATTTCCCAGTGTAGTAGAATTTACAGAGAAGGGAAAATTAGTATGTAATAATAATTATAATTATAATAATGCTATAAAAAATATAAAACGTTTTATAGGTTATAAATTATCTGATATTAATATATTAAAATTTCTTTCAGATCTAAATTTTAATTGCGAGATTAAGAATGATAAAATACAAGTGTTTAATAAAAATGAGAATAAGTATTATGTATTAGAAGAATTAAATGCATTAATTTTAAAATTTATAATTAATAAAGCAAATAAACAATTAAATGAGAAGATTAAAGATGTTGTAATAACAATACCAGCGCATTTTAATCAAATTCAACGTGATTCAATATTAATTTCAGCGAAGCTTGCTGACTTAAATTGTATAAGAATTATTAATGAACCTGTCGCTGCTGCATTAGCATATGGATTAACTTTACACAATGATGTTAATATTTTGATTTTTGATTTAGGAGGTGGAACATTGGATTTATCTATTTTAAATATTGATGATGGGTTACATGAAGTAATTAGTACACAGGGTGATAATTTACTTGGCGGTGAAGATTTTACTAAAGCAATTTTAAATGATGTTTTACTTGAATTTAAAAATGAGAATAAGTTCTATAAAATAGATGATAATATTATAAAGAAAAAAATACCAGAATTAGTAGATTTATGTGAAAAGTTTAAATGTAATATGATTGACAAAATAGAAATACTCGAGTTTTATGAAGATGATGATAATAATATTAGTTTGAATTTAACATATAATAAAAAAAGGAATGAGATAAGTAGTTTATTTAATAATTTAATAGAAAGAATTACAAATCATATTAATATAATTTTATCATCTGCAAATACCGATATTTCAAAAATAGATTATATTACATTGGTTGGCGGATCAACGAAATTAATTGAAATTAAAAATTTTATCAATGGATTTTTTAAGAAAGAACCCATTTGTAATTTAGATCCAGATTTAGTTGTTTCAATTGGAGCAGCTATACAAGGCTATATGATTAATAATCCGTCTGATGCATTCACTAATAATTTGGCCTTAGTTGATGTATTGCCATTATCAATCGGTATTGATTCAGATAATGGACAAATGACTAAAATTATTAAAAAAGGAACAAAATTGCCTGCAAAAAAACAGAAACTATTTACAAATGATGAAGATTATCAAAAAGAAGTTAATATTGAAATTTATCAAGGAGAAAGAGAATTAGTTAAAGATAATATTATGATTGGGAGTTTTAAACTAACCATTTTAAATCCTCAAAAGACTGGTAAAAATATAATTAAAATTGATATCAAAGTTGATAATAATTGTATGATTAATGTTATTGCAAATGAAAAAGGTTCTGATAATAATAGTCATATAATCATTGAAAAAAATAATGAATTATTTGACGACCAAACCATAAAAAAAATGTTAGACGATGCACATAAATATGACGAGATAGATTCATTAAAAATCAAGTTATATACATTATGTAACAAACTCGAACGAGAGATCAATAACCTTGAATATAATTGTAATAGCAATCAATTTATTAATTTTACCGATGAAGATAAGAAAAAATTAATTGATCATATTAGTAATGTTAATAGAAAGAAAATTGAAATATTAGATACAATTCAAGATGTAAATATAGAAAATAATGATTATATAAATGCAATTCAAAATTTAAAGAAATTGTTAAAGATTAATAGTAAAAAATTTCCAATGTTAATAGATATGTATGATAATAATAGAAATAAAGAAATAGCGGATGAAACAGATAAAATAACAAAAATAGGTTCAATTATCGAAATAGATTTATCAAAAGAATTAAATATTGAACTAATAACGATAATCAATAATAATATTGATAAAATTAATACAATTAATAATATTAGTAAATACACTAAACAATTAATAATATCTTATCTACAGAATATTTTATATAAATTGGATTCATTAATATTAGATCATGAATTATTTGAAACTTACATGAATAATATACAAACGAATATTAAGGAATATATGGAAAATGATTTGAATATGATTAATTCATATGGTAATATTAATACAATAAATAATTTATTAAAAAGTCATAATATCAATTATGATATGATGAATTTTTATAATTTAAACTCTATCCAGATTTTTGATTTACTTCATGATGTTTGTCAACAATTTAACATACAAATTTAAACCAAATAAGGAACTTCTTTTCTTTCTTCAGAGGTTCTTAATAAATGTAAAAATGTGAAAAAAGCAACTGTAACAATCATTGCTGTTTCTATATCTGATGTAGCAGTATAACCTATTGCAAATACAAATAAAAATCTAACAATAGGGCTTATATTGTGATTTTGTAATAGATATGTTAACGCTTTTGGTGTTTGTTTAACACCATTCCCTCCAAAACATCCTTGAAATATTACAATAAATGTAAAAATTGTTGGCATGCCCATATACTTATCAAAGTATTCAGGCATGAACTCTGGGATATGAAAAAGTTTTTCTAGACTCATTATATACTAATAATAAAATAATTTTATATAATTTTATTATTATTCTATATATTTTATATATTATAGGATTCTAAAGTAATTTTTTACTATATATGATTAATTTAAATAGTTTATTTGGATTTAATATAAACTAATATTTATTCTCCTTTTTTAACTTTCTTTAATTCATTTTTAAATTTCTTAGTAACATCTAATCCATCTTTAGTTTGATATGTAATTGGCTTTTTTAAAGAAATTCTTTTACCTATATACTCGTGTTCTTTATTTTTACTTCCTTTCGTTGATTCTATTAAAGTAAAATTAATTTTACCAGCAGTTGTATCTCCGTCTTTTTTTTTCTTTCTAATTAATTCGGAAAGAGCCTTATTTGCAGCTTGATAAGGAGAATCGCCTGTATATCTACCATATGCCTTGTCTTCACCTAATTTAACTTTGAATGATCTAGATTTTTTTTTATCTTCAGACATTATTATATAATTATAATTTATATATATAATTTTGGAATTAAACACATTTAATTTAAATATTTAAAAAATAGTATGTATAATATAGTATGACAATTCAAGAAATAAAAAATAAATTTATTATATTTAATATTCAACGAAACTATAAATTTTTATCGAAGTATTTAACTATTTTTCAAGATCATATAAATTATTCATATGATACTAATATAATATCATTATATCAGAGGAATATAGTTATAGGGAAAATTTATGAATTAGTAAAGGAATTAAATGCAGAATATAATAAATTCATAATTAATAAAATAGAAGATAATTGTGAATTATTAGATAAATATTTAGATATGAATTTAAATGATTCTAATGATTCTACATTTTTTAATGCAAGAAATTATTTAAAAAATTTATACAATTTAACTTATAAAAAAGAAATAAATACAATTCTATATCCATTAGATGCAAAAAGATTAGATATAATTAAATTATCTGAAACATATGGCTGTATAAATATTAAATCTATTTTAGAAATACTTTTGAAATTAGATTTAAAAATACTATATTCAGAACATACAAATATATATTTAGATTTTTTAAATAAAATATTTTTACCTTTGAAATTTAATATTACTAATAATAAATTTAAACAAATGAGTATGGATACAGATGATACAGCATTAATGAACAATCTATCAGATGATTCATGTGAAGAAGAAATAGATGATTCATTATTTAAATATATGGAAGATACTAATGTTTATATTAAATCTGTAAATAATGATGATTTATTAAATAGAATTGTATGTATTGAAATCAAGAATTATAATAATACCATATTAATAGAAGGAATATTTATACAAGATTCAATTAGTTTATATATCAAGACTTGTCAAATTGCTTATAAATTTTTATATTTTAAAAAAAAATTATTAGAGGGTAAACTAGTAAAATGCAGAGCAACTCGTAAGTTTTCAAAAAGTTTTTTTAAGACACTTACAATTTTTGAAATACTCAGTTATAATAATGACGATTTCATAACATTTATTGATAATAATTATGATAGATATATATCATTAATAGGTAAATCTTTTATGAATATTATGAAAGACTTTATTAAGAAAAATAACACTATAACAGATATGTACACCACAATACGACTACTATTATTAGGCAATGAAGAAAATATCAATATCGCCGGATTATTATTCGAAATTACAAAAGAAAAGAAAATAAATTTATATCTCATATACGATATTATATACAAAAATTTAAATTATGTTAGTCAAATCAAATTAAAAAAATCACTTTCTAATATGAAAGATGAACTTAAAAATATACAAAATATGACAAGCGACGATGTTGATTTTAAAAAACAAATTATATCATTAAAAAATATGCCATTAAGTGTTAAAGGATTAGCACTAGAAAAAGTAGAAGAAATGAAATCATCAAATAATGAATATTATAAACAATTACAATATGTAAAAACATTAATAAAATTCCCATGGTCATCTCCAACTGATGATGCTATATTTCACGAATTAAATAAAGATATTTCAAGAAGAAGACATTTTATATCATCAATTGAAGATAAATTAAAAAAATTAACATATGGACATACTGAAGCAAAAAATTCTTTATTGCAAATAATAGGTAAATGGATTACAAATCCAGAAAGTGGTGGTAGTGTTATTTCTCTAGTTGGACCACCAGGCGTTGGTAAAACATTACTTGCAAGGTGTGTCAGTGAAGTATTAAATGTACCTTTTGCACAAATTACATTAGGAGGTCAAAATGATGGCGAAATACTACATGGACATGGATATACATATTCTGGATCACAGCCAGGCATGATTATTAAAAAAATGGTCGAAGTTGGTAAGAGTAGATGTATACTTTACTTTGATGAATTGGATAAAACATGTTCTAAGAATGGATCAAATGAAATATCAAGTATTTTAATTCATTTAACTGATCCAAATATGAATAAATCTTTTCAAGATAGATTTTTCCAAGGAGTTGATTTCCCATTAGATAAGGTAATAATGATATTTTCATATAATGATAGTAGTTTAATTGATCCTATTTTATTAGATCGTTTCAAAGAAATAGAAACAAAGCCTTATTCGGTAAAAGATAAAATACATATTGTTAAATTATTTATGTTTAAAGAAACATGTGATCTAATTGGGTTCGATAGTAATGATTTTGAATTAACTGATAGTGCAATTCGATTTATAATTGATAAATATACATATGAAGCCGGCGTACGTGAATTAAAAAGAAAAATAGAAAACATATTATTAAATTTAAATGTAGATCGATTATATCAAAGAGGATTATTTGAAAGTCAAGATAAGAAAATTATAATAACAGAAAATGTAATTATAGACATATTAGAGAAACCACGTTTAGAAATTCAACAAATACATAAAGTACCTACAATTGGGGTAATCAATGGCTTATATGCTACTACTAATGGAGGCGGTGGTATAGTTCCTATACAAATATTTCCTAATTTTTTTAATAGCGATACTCCTTTTAGTTTAAGATTAACTGGGTGTCAAGGTGATGTAATGAAAGAAAGTGTACAATGTTCACTTACATGTGCAATTGATTATATAAATAATAATAAAGATAAATATGGTATTGATAATTTAAAAGAATATTTAGAGAATAAATGGAAATCGGGCTTTCATGTACATGCACCAAGTGGTGCAACACCAAAAGACGGGCCTTCCGCTGGTAGTGCTTTTACAACAGCATTTATTTCTAGAATCTTAGAAAAGAAGATCGATAATACAGTTGCAATGACAGGTGAAATTGATCTATTAGGATGTGTAACAAAAATTGGCGGATTAGAATATAAAATTAATGGCGCTAAAAAAGCAGGTATTGTTAAAATCTTAATATCTAGAGAAAACGAAGATGATTATAAAAAAATTAAAAAAGAAGATCCTGATTTATTTAATTCAATTGAAGTTCTTCTAATAGATACAATTAGTGATATAATACCACATGTTTTACTAGACTAATAAAGTATATTTATTAAATATAATATCTTTAATAAATAAATGGACAAGTATAAAATGATTAAAAAAATTGGAATAGGATCATATGGGAGTATATATTTGGTACAGAATAAATATGATAAACAATATTTTGCTATGAAAGAACTTGATTTAAAGCTTACAAGTTCAAAAGAAAAACAAATGATTATAAATGAAATACTAATTGGGTCATTTCATAACTGCCCATACATAATTAAATATAGTGAAGTATTATTTTCAAATAATAAAATATATTTGAAAATGAAACATTGTAAAGAGGGCAATCTTAAAAATTATTTAGAAAAAAATAAAATATTGGCATCACAAAAAAATATTATATTAAGAAAAGTATTATTATCAGTACAATATTTACACTATAATAAAGTAATACATAGAGATATTAAATCGGATAATATCCTTATGCATGAAGGAAACCCATATTTAGCGGATTTTGGTACATGTTGTATATTACACGATTTTGAATATTTTGGAAAAACATCTATAGGTACACCATATTATATTAGCCCTGAAATTCTAGAAGGTAAAGAATATACATATAATACTGATATATATTCGTTAGGATGCTTATTTTGTGAAATTTATAAAAATAAATTACCATATAATGGTAATAATATATACAATTTATATTATAATATTATGAATTCAAAACCAAGTATTATATTTACAGACTCTGCTATTGATAAATTAATTAAAAGTATGATTGATAAAAATTATATTAATAGACCAACTATACAAGAATTAATTTTTCAATTTGGAATATATTCTAACTTTAAAGACGAAATTGATTTATTTAAAAAAGATAAAGTATTTAGTTCTAAAATTAAAAAAAAATATAATATCCCTACAGATTGGCAAAATTTTATTAATACAAATTTTATATAATTACCAAATAATATATTACACATATTTTGATATTAAATTATTTGATTTATTCTTTATTTCTACAACATCATTTATTTCATCGCCATCGTCATCAGAATCATTATATTCTTTCGTTTTAATTGATAAAGAATATTCCTCAGAATCATCAGAAGTTATTAATGATTTATTTGCTAATTTTAATACCTTCTCAGTTGCTTCATTGCTAATTAATAATTTTCTATAAGGAAATATTTTCCTAAAAGTTTTAATTATCGTCACTTGAGAAATATCAAATGTATCAGATATGATCTTCTTACTTAAACTCAAATTTAATATATTCGCCATCAACATTACACTTCCTGCTGCCAATGACGCAGGTTGATGATCTGTTGCAATATCTAATCTCTTAACATTCTTTGCTATTTTCTTAGCCAATTCTATTTGGACTTTATCAAACTTTAACATATTTATATATTCCTTTCTATCAATGTATTCATCCGATTGACTTGATCTTATATTACTTATAATTGTATCATCATTTAATATATCTCTAAGTTTTCTATTTCCCTTTGTTACTTGTTTTTCTGTAATTCCAAATATTTTACCTACCTCTTTTGGGGTCATTGGCTTCCCTTGCAGATTAGACCCATTTAATACACATGCAGATATTATACCTTTCCTATTGAATCCTCTTATTATAATATTTTTATCTACTGTATCGCCTGCATCTGTTTCTATCTGATGTTTTTTTAATGACAATTCATTAAAAATATTCTTCGCATTATCAATTATCGGTTGAGAAATATCAGATGCTTTACATTTTGTATCAATATATTTTAATACTTCATATCTACTCCTCTCCTTATATGGCATTTGAGACCATCTCTCTAATACTGAGATTCTAGTAAATCTCCCATTTGTTACCTTTGTTCCCAAGGATGATTGTGGAAAATAATAATTCGTTGGTGCACCACATCTACTGATATTATCACACGTACTATTTATACTATTCCAATCTGGATTACTATCTAACATTTCTAATAATTTTAATCCACAATTATCACACCGTATCACAGAATCATCCTGATCTGTATATATTTTTGTTGAGTCACAATTATAACATTTCTCTATAAATTTCGTTTTTTCGTTAGAATCTGAGATTTCCAACGAATCTAGCAAATCCCAGATTTCTTCACTATTTATATCTAGTTTGTTTATGTCATTTTCACTGTATGTATCCATTTAAGCAATATAAACTAATATTATATCTTTAAATATCTTAATTTCAATATTATTACGTTTACATCAAATAATATTATATCTTTAAATTGTTTAAAGATAAAGATATTATATTATTTACGAACTTAAAGTCATTAAATTAAACCATATAATAATAAATCTATTATTATAATATAATGAAAGTATTAGTAGAATATGTATGGATTGGGGGTAATAATGAACTCCGAAGTAAAACAAAAGTAATGGATAAAGAAGTCCACTCAGTTAATGACTTATCAGAATGGAACTATGACGGAAGTTCTACTGCTCAAGCAGCAGGTGGAGATTCCGAAGTTATAATCCAACCACGTGCATTATTTAATGACCCCTTTAGAGGAGGAAATAATAAAATGGTTATGTGTGATACTTATCGCCCCGACGGTACACCTTTAGAAAATAATCATAGAGTATTGGCTAATGAACTTTTTAACAAAGCATTGGACGAAGAACCTTGGTTTGGATTAGAACAAGAATATTTCTTAATGGACCCTAAAACAAATAAACCTTTGGGATTTCCACATTATGGCCAGCCCGAACCTCAAGGACAATATTATTGTAGTGCCGGTGCTCAAAACTCTTTTGGCAGAGATGTCGCAGAAGAACATCTTAGAGCATGTGTAACTGCGGGTATTACAATCTCCGGAATTAATGCAGAAGTTGCTCCAGGACAATGGGAATTTCAAATTGGCCCATGTGTTGGTATTGACGAAGGTGATCATTTATGGATGGCACGATATTTATTAAATAGAGTTGCTGAAAAACATGGCGCTATCGTAGACTTAGAACCTAAACCTGTTAAAGGTGACTGGAATGGATCAGGATGTCATGCAAATTATAGTACTAAAAATATGAGACAAGGTTGCAACGACAAATCTGGTTTAGATTTCATTAATGAAGCTATTGAAAAATTATCACATAATCATATGGAACATATGAACGCATATGGTTCCGGAAATGAAGAACGCATGACCGGTGCACATGAAACTGCATCTTATGATACATTCTCAGAAGGTGTTGCCAATAGAGGCGCTTCTATTAGAAGAGGTAATCAAACTGTTAAAGATGGTAAAGGATACTTCGAAGATAGAAGACCTAGTTCAAATTGTGATCCTTATTTAGTTACTGGTAAATTATTTGAAACTACTATTATTAATTAAATATACTCATAAATTTAAAATATATTTTATTAGTGTAACTATCATAGGTAAATAAAAATAATATCTGCGCCATATTATCTCAATAATGTGCGTGTTTTATCCGAATCATGGTCATGTACTGGCATTTGATAATGGAAATACACAATTATCATCACAATGTATGATAAGAAGTAAATAAAATTTAATATTAATAATTTTATTAATATTAAAATTTTATCACTTGAAGTTCGGCAGATATGGTGACTGTCTGATTGTTCTAATTCTAAATTAGTTTTATCTCATTTTACATATCGGTTATATCCGAGTTATAGTATATATCCATTATATATTGATGCTTTACTACATATTTAATGCTACTACTGATTTGGTCTAAAATTATAAATTGTATGTCTTATATCTGTAATTCGTTTTAGAAAAAATTGAAAATATATTCTATTAATATTGCTTAACTGAATTGTAGATTCGTCCGCTGTTAAACAGAACGACGAATATTCCTAGCGATAAACGAATAAAAAAAGTATCATTTGATATGAGTCAGCCGTCAGGTGCTCCGGCACCGTTTGCTGAGCGTCCCAAATGGCACTCCGGAAACTGTAGGCCGCCATTTGCTGGGCGTCAGCCACCAGTTGCTAGAGGGCCATTTGCTGGACGTCAGCCACCAGTTGCTAGAGGGCCATTTGCTGGGCGTCCCAAATGGCACTCCGGAAACTGTCAGCCGCCATTTGCTGGGCGTCAGCCACCAGTTGCTAGAGGGCCATTTGCTGGACGTCAGCCGCCAGTTGCTAGAGGGCCATTTGCTGGGCGTCAGCCGCCAGTTGCGGGAGTACCGTTTGATGGGCGTAGAAGTAATCTTTCTACTCCGTTATTGTACAACGGAGTGATACCAAGTCAAAGTCAAAGTCAAGCCGCATCTGACAACGACCGTGTTCGTATAGAGATCATAAACAAGTATGGTCTTCCGGAAACAACTATGGAGGCATATACAATTATCAGAACACTTGCCCAAATCGAACGCGGAAAAACGGGACATGGCTATCTTAGTCAACCTGCTTTTCTGAAGATGGTTGTTGGACCATTACTTCCAAGCATGAAGCATAAAATACTATTACAGGGGATGAAACTAGTAAGAAATGGTCTAAAAGAAACCCCAAACTTTCTAAACCCCCTTGACAAGAATAATACATATAAAATATTTTCACAAAATGGTCTAATTACCCACTTAGAAAATGCAGAATTGACTGAAATAGTTTATAATGGAATAAGTTTTACAGGAACTTGTGCATATTTTATCAACGCCACGGGGGTATGTCATTTTGATCTTCGATCAAGTACTACATATATAAATCCAAATGGTCCTCCCAAACGCTTTAGTGATTGTTTTGTAGCCAAAAAAGAAGAAGTTTTTAAAAGAAGCAAATGCTATTGGGTTACAGTTATAGAATCGGGTAAAACAATATTTGATAATATACAAATGACAAATATACATCGGCAACATGATTATTATGCCGGAGTCGGTGTGGCTGATAAAAAACACTATACATGGTCTGCTGATAATTCTGAGATAATTTACTACTCACAAGATTCCGATTCTGATTCTGATCCCGTACCTCGTATTTGGTACACGGAAGAAGGAACGGGTGAAGGAACTGAAAATCCTTCACATCAAATAACGTCTTTGTCATGGCCTCTATACAAACTACCTTTTATACCAGAATTATATTATATGGTATTTGTTATGTCACTAGATGGAACAATGGCGCATAATGGTATTAAACTGAGAAATATACATCGTCTTCATGAATCTCATTATGACGACGGTGCAGGTTTTTGTTATGTGGGGACCAATGAAAGAGGAAGTGTAATTCATTGGAGTGTAAGATCCTATATATATTACATAAAGTTGGCTGTTCCTCGGTTTTCTCTGGAAACTGATGGGTTGTGGCTCTTACCAATGTACCGTACAATCATAGACGACCGCCATATATTTTAGTTGCAGTTTGAAAAAGAGAATGATAGACAAAAAAAGAGAGATAGAGATAGAAAGAGAGAATGAGGGAAGGAGGGGGGAGAGAATGATAGACAAAAAAAGAGAGATAGAGATAGAAAGAGAGAATGAGGGAAGGAGGGGGGAGAGAGAGACAGACAGAGAGATAGACAAAAAAAAATAGATTAAATGAGCCACTACATAATAAATAAGTCAGATAAGATACTAAGATCTGATGATAAAATATTCATATTAATAATTTTATTAATATAAATTTTATACTGTGTTATCGCCATAAATAGCATATTCATTATCACCCGCTTCATTGTCATTTGTTATATTAATAATTGTTGGTTTTAATGAACCAACAATCTCTGGCAATTCAATTGTATTAAATTCCGTATGATTGCATACAGGATCATCTTTTGAATTACAACATTTCCATTTCTTATTACAACAATCCATTCCACAGGGAAAACAACAAGATTCATATACACATAATTGGCATCCAGATACTTCTACATCTACTGTGCCTTTTTTAATAACTTTTCGAAACCATCGTATGATGTCTGTTGGAATATCTGGCGATGTCTCTATAAGTCTATCATAATCTTGTTGACAAATATCTAAAAATTCATTACAAGCTGTACGTTCTGTTCTTATTTTGGACAATTCTATCTTTATTTTTCTTGCAAATTTATCCCAATGAACGCATGCCAATCGATGACCCTCTGATTTTTGTGCAACACCTAAAAATTGCGCTACAGTTGTAACAATTGCAGATACAATGTTTAATGTACCTATTGACATAACTAAATACGATTTCCAATTTTCATTAACAGATTCTTGTGCAAAATTCGCAGTACCTGTTATTGTTGAAAATATAATTACTGGTATTGAAAACCAAGCATTTAGACACCAATAGCGTTTATGTGCTCTATTATGCATTACTTGAAAGCATTGTGATTTATCCGCCCATGTTTTTAAAATCTTTTCATTATCACCTTGCCATTTAACACTTTTTACTACATTATTTGCGGTTTCACTCATTTATTTAAAGTAAATAAACGTTACTTTAAATAATTTAAATTATTATTTCTTCGACTCATTATCTATTAACTGTTGAGATAAAGCATTTGTCATTTCTTGATCTTTCTCTGCTAAAGCATTTGTCATTTTTTGCTCCTTCTCTGCTAAAGCATCTACCATTTCTTGATCTTTCTCTGCTAAAGCATTTGTCATTTCTTGATCCTTCTCTGCTAAAGCATCTACCATTTCTTGATCTTTCTGTTTTAAAGCATCTACCATTTCTTTGTTTTTTTCTTCTAAAGCATTTGTCATTTCTTGATTCTTCTCTGCTAAAGCATCTACCATTTCTTGATCTTTCTGTTTTAAAACATCTACCATTTCTTTGTTTTTTTCTTCTAAAGCATTTGTATTTTCTTTATCTTTTTCTTTTAGCTGTTTTGATAACTTATCTAACTTTTGTATTAACATTGTATCTTCAAGTGTAGACAACATTGAACCTTTTTTATAATTTACTGTTTCTGAACTATTTAATAATTCATTGATAATAAATGTATCATAATTTTTAAAAGCATTTATATCAAAAGTTCTTGATCTAATATCTATATGATTGTCTTTTGTTGCTTTTAAAAAATTATGTTCTATATTAAATGCAGTTAATAAAAATTCTATTACTAATTTATGATATTTCATTAAATAATATAATTTTTTAGGCCATTCTTCATACTTATTTAAGTCTGAATCTTTCATCCAAAAATATTTATTTTTATTTAATGTTAAATTATCTGTTTTCTCTGCAATTTGTTTATTAAATGCAGATGTGATTCTTTCTAGATATGTAGGAGAGAAATATATATTATCATCTAATTTATCCTGTAAATTTATTAATTTACAATGATTCTTAATATCCTTTGATAATTTATTTAATCGAATATCTCTTGATTTTTTATAGTAAATATGAATGTTATCTATTATTCCTCTGTAAAATTTTAAATCATCTAATACCTCTTCTTTATCTGGTATTTTTGATTTATATCCATTAACTAAATTTAAATCTGTTTTCATTATATCATATAGCTCTTGTATTTCTTTTGCCTCCTTATTAATTTCAATTATTAATTCATCTGTAGTAATTTCATCTGTAGTAATTTCTTTGACCATATGAATATAATATAAAAATATTAATTTATGGATGAAATCGTATTCGCATTCAATATATTATAATCCTACTTAAATCTTCAATGGTATAAGCATAAAATATATATTATATATTAATGGAATTATATCATTTTTTATTTAGCTCCACATTTGTATATTTTTTTAGTTTTAAAATACTATTTATAACTATGTTTTGTGGTCTAATGTGTAATCATTTACATAAAAAATATATTATTAATTATGAAATTAAAGGTCAATATAAAATGCTTACTAAAACATGTAATTATCCAGTTAATATTTATAATAAATTAACATCTTATAACTATAATAATACACTTTGTTTAATGGCATTCACATCTTATAATAAATTAAATTATTACTATTTAATAATTTTAGATGAAATATTATCAATGGGGACTGAATTACTATTAGATACATTTACTCAATTAATGAGTAAAACATCAAACCCATCAAAAACACAAAATATAGTTACAAAAAATAATGACATTGAATTAATTAATACTATGTTTAATGGTATGATAAAAATGATGCCACAAAATAAAGTTACAAAAAATACTAATTTATTAAATATGTTAAAAAAAGAAAATAAATTACAAATATCATCATTAAAAAATAATGAACTTATTGATGATAGTGATAATGAATCGGAAAATCTTAAATTACAATATAATTTAGATAATCTGAATGAATGCCAATTAAATAGCTTAAAGGATAATCTAGGTTCTATTAAAAAAGAATTGCAGCAAAATATAGACAAGTTAAGTATCTAAACTGAGTACTATTATATTTTAATAAAATTGATATTTTATTAAATTATTTAAATAGATATTATATATATATACAAATGGAACTTCTTCAAGATGATATATTACCCCTGCAAGACTTGTATTTCAATGAAAAATATGCAATATACCAAATGCAATATAATCATTTTAATCAATGTTTAGAAGAAACAATACCTAGAATTTTGAAAGAAAATCCGAATAAATTCTATGAAAGTATTGTAGGAAATAAAATATATTCTTATAGATTCTTATTTGAGGACATCTCAATTAAACCACCAGTTATTCCAGGTCAAGATGAATATATGTTCCCAGAAGATGCTAGAAAAAATAACTATACATATTCTGCTAGAATTGAAGCAACAGTAAAACAAATTCAAGAAATTACAGATATAAATACTGGTGAAAAAACGATACGATTAATCGGCGAAGTAGAAAAAGAACATCCAATTGCCTCAATACCTATCATGGTTAAAAGTCGATATTGCAATGTTAATTTAAAACGAGATATTCGTAATACTGAATGTGAATACGACCCAGGTTGTTATTTCATTGTAAAAGGAAATGAAAAAGTTATTATTGGTATGGAAAGAATGTGTGATAATAAATTATTAGTTTTCTCGAAGAAAGATTCTAATTTTGATGGAGGGTTTCAAATCTATTCTACAGTTAATTCTAAAAGAAAAGATTTCACCGAAATGGTACAAACATTTAATGTTAAAATGAAGAAAGATGGAAGTATTTTCATTGAAACACCTCACTTTAATGACATTCCATTAGTTGTTATGTTAAGAGCATTGGGAATTGTATCTGATAAAGATATTGTTGATTATATTACAAATAATGAAAACGATGTTCAGATGTCTAATACTTTGAGAAAATCATTAAATGATAATATTATGCCTGGTGTAAAAGAAAGTGGAATTGAAATACAAATAAAAGAACAAGAACAGGCCATTACAGCACTGTTATCTAAAATTAAAAGATTCAAAAAAATTACAGATTCGAATGAAGAAACTCAAGATATTCAGAAAAAAATGTTTATTTACAAAACATTAAAAGAAGATGTTCTTCCTCATTTAGGTGATAATTTAATGAATAAAGCAATATATATATGTCAAATGGTTAGACGTATGTTAGATGTTTTTTTAAAAAGAACTAGTCCAGATGATAGAGATAGTTATATTAATAAACGTATTGATATGCCTGGAACTTTAATTGCCCAATTATTTAAACAATATTATAAAAAGATGTTAAATGATATTTATAAATTCTTTGAAAAGAAATACAATGGTGACGATGATAATCCTATTTCTGTAATTAATCAAATTAAACCAAGTACAATTGAAATTGGTCTTATTAATGGATTATCTACTGGTGTTTGGGGTCTTCAGAAAGCAAGAAAAGGTGTATCCCAAGCATTACAAAGATATTCTTTTCTACAAACAATTTCTTATTTCAGAAGAATTGTTACTCCTTCTGTTGATTCTAGTACATTAAAAGTTGTTAGTATTCGACATGCTAGAAGTAATCAATATGGATTTTTAGATACAGTTGAAACACCTGAAGGTAGTAAAATTGGATTACAAAAACATTTATCATTACTAGCAGATGTTACATTATATAGTAAATCTCAAGAAATTATTATCCAAGACTTGTTAGAAGATATGATTTTTGATATTAAAGATATTCATCCATATGAATTCAATAAGAATGATAAAGTATTCTTAAATGGAGATTGGATAGGATTTACTGATAATCCTACTAAATGTGTTGCATTTTTAAGAGATAAAAGATCTAATAATTATATTAATCATCATACATCTATCATACATGATATTTATAACAGAGAAATTAAAATTTACTGTGATGGTGGTAGAATGATTAGACCTTTATTGAAAGTAACAGACAACAAATTAAATTTACTAAATGATATGATTAAAGATATTGATTTAAGTGGTACAGTAAAAAATAAAGTCAATAGATGGAGTCAGTTTATGTTAAAATATCCAAACATCATCGAATATGTTGATGTTGAAGAATCCGAATATCTAATGATTGCAATGAAATTAAAAGATTTATCTGTCCATAATAAAAGAATGACAGATATTGTTAAAAATCCTAATGCAAGTGGCGATAAAATTAATAGATATAATGATTCAGTATATGTCAAATATACACATTCAGAATTTCATCCATCTATGATGTTGGGTACTTCTTCCGCATGTATCCCATTCCCAGATCATAATCAAGCACCTCGTAATATTTATAATTTCTCTCAATCTAAACAAGGTAAGGGAATATATGTTACAAATGAACGATTTAGAATGGACATTACATATCGATTGGCAAATCCAAGTTATCCATTAATCCAAACACGCGCAATGAAATATTTAAAAACTTTAGACATGTCTAATGGTGAAAATGTTATTGTTGCTATTGCATGTTACTCTGGATATAATCAAGAAGATAGTTTAATCATTAATCAATCTGCATTAGACAGAGGATTATTCAGATCTTATGTATATAAAAAATATACGGATGAAATTAAGAAAAATCCATCTACTTCACAAGATGATAAATTTGCCAAACCTGATCCAAGTAAAGTATCTGGTATTAGAAAAGCCAATTATGAAAAACTTAATAGTTTGGGTTATATACCACAAGAAACTAAGATCGAAAATGGTGATGTTATCATTGGAAAAATTAGTCCTATTGATCCAGGTACAGATAATCAAGCCAAGATCTACAAAGACAATTCTCAAGTTTATAAATCTAATGTTGATGCACATATTGAAAAAGTGTATACTGGAATTTATAATAATGATGGTTATGAAATGTACGCAGTACAGGTCCGTTCAGAGAGGATACCAAATATTGGAGATAAATTTGCCTCTAGGCACGGACAAAAGGGTACAGCAGGTATTGTATTGTCCGCTGCTGATATGCCATTTACTAAAGAAGGTATTCAGCCAGATTTAATTATGAATCCAAATGCTGTACCTAGTCGAATGACTGTTGGTCAACTATTAGAAAGTGTACTCGGTAAAGTTTCTGCATTACGTGGACATTTCTCTGAAGCAACACCATTTAATGATTATGATATTAAAGAAGCTACTGATATTCTTAAATCATATGGATTCAATGAACATGGGTTTGAAGATCTATATTGTGGTATGTCTGGAAAGAAAATTAGAAGTCAAATATTCATTGGACCAACTTATTACATGAGATTAAAACATCTCGTTCAAGATAAAATACACGGTCGTGCACGCGGCCCTAGACAAGTCCTAACTAGGCAACCTCCTGAAGGAAGAGCACGAGATGGAGGTCTTCGATTCGGAGAAATGGAGAGAGATTGTCTAGACGGTAACATGCTCTTAACTTTATCAAATGGATTAAGTATGAAGATCAAGAACATGGAAAATAATAAAATTGAAGTTTTAGGTTTCGACGAAAACAAAAACGGTTTAGTGAAATCCAAACAAATAGACTTCATGAACAAAGGAACACGTCCATGTGTTGAACTAACAATGGAAGATGGCCGTAAGACCATCTGTACTGAAGACCATCCATTGCTTACAGAAAATAATGAATGGATTAAAGCAAAAGACTTAAATATTAATGAAGATCGTCTTAAAGTAGGAATCACATGTCCTGAACTAGATATAGAAAATGAAATTAAAGAATGTAATAACTGGTCATTGGATATAGGTGACTTTACATTAAAAACAGATAATAAAGATAATTATTTAAAAACACTTGCATTCGCTCGTATTATTGGTTTGTTAATAACTGATGGTCATATACATAAAGATAATCGTGGATGTGTCTATTTAGGTCATAAATTAGATGTGGAACAATTTTTAGGAGATCTTAATATGTTTTATAATGATGTAAATTATTCAACAAATGATCATTGTTATACTGTAAATATTCCATATGAATTTATGACAAATATTATTAAATTACAAGGACTAGTTATTGGTAAGAAAGTAGAACAAAATGCTACATTACCAGAATTTATTTTCGAATGTCCAAAGCCTATTTTAAGAGAATTCTTAGGAGCAATGTTTGGTGGAGATGGACATACTTGTTTCTTAGGATTACATAGAGGAAAAAGAGATATATTATCTTCAGTAGGATTTTCACATTCTAGAACTAAAGATAAAGTAGATTCATTAAATACAGTAATGGAACATATTAAAACATTATTATCCAAATTTGATATTAACGATGTTACTATTCAAAAACCGAAAGAAATTAGTAATAGTAAAAATAAAACACAAGCCTTCGAAAACCAGTCATTGGTAAATAATAATAAAGTATATGAAATTGTATTACATATTGGATTAGACAATTTAATTAAATTTTCAAAAACTATCAGTTTCAGATATTGTTGTCATAAATCACAAAGATTAGAAGCGGGAGTTTCATATAAGAGATTAAGAACAGAAGTAATTAGACAACATAATTCTATTGTTAATCGAGTTGATGAAATAACTAATTACAAATATTCTAAAGAAAATAATATTCAAATAAATGTAAATGAAGCTATTATTCAAGCAGTAAAAGAACTTAAAGATAATGAATCTTTATTACATGATTATGCCATACCTACTACAAGTGATATCAGAGATCATCTAATTAGAGGTACAAAATTCGGTAGTTTTAGATCAGGTTCTTTTCCAATAGCTGAAGAATTTATGAAGAATATTGGAGCATTAGATTGGTTTTTAAATGAGGACGATACAGCATATGGAGTACAAAAAGAAAAACATTGTTTACCAACAATGAAAATGAAAGTAATTGGAATAAAACCAGTAGGTGATAAGCAAGTATATGATATATCAGTTGATAAAACACACTCCTTTTTGGCAGAAGGCGTTGTTGCTCATAACTGCATGATTGCTCATGGTATGGGACAGTTTTTAAAAGAACGTCTTGTGAATACTTCGGATCAATATTTTGTACATGTATGTAGTAACTGTGGTATGTTTGCTAGAAAGAAACCAGATAAGAATATTTACTTATGTCAAGTATGTAATATTCGTAATGAACCATATACTACTCACAAAATTGAGATCCCGTATGCATTCAAATTATTAATTCAAGAACTTACAGCTATCAATATTCTACCCCGTATTAAGGTCGATACTGATATCTATAATGAGCAACCAAGTATGCACATTTAATTTATTAAACATTAAATAATAATTATTAATTAACGTTTAATTACAACAACCCATACTGTCTAACTCCGGTGTCTCACTCCAGTGTATCCAATAGGGACAACCGCATGGACAACGAATCAAACCATGTTGCCACATCTCGTCTTCCTCTGCTCTTTCTAATTCTTCTGCTTCTCTTTCTGCCTCTCTTTCTAATTCTTCTAACCTCTGTGGCCAATCTGAAATATAATTTGGTGGTATATCTGGTATGGGATTCATAAACTTTCTAAATATCACCCAGATAAAGTCATTCTGTAAAAATCCATACCTTCTCCTAATATTGTTGTCATACCTTTCTCCAAGAGAGTTCTGTTCTCTCCTTAAATACAGTGAATGTACAAGTTTACGATTCTCTTTAATAGCTTCCTTTTTTTCAAATAATAGCTCTAGACCCTCCATATGACATATACATTCGTCATAACTATTATTCTTGAAGAGATTATGCATCTCCTCAGAGAGGAAGGCAGTAGCACAATTCCCACACTTCTCATAATTACAATTCTTACACCCGCTACATAAATATCTAGCTTCTTTACAAATATTACATCCCATACAAATATTACATTTACATCCCATCTTCTTCGCCCAGAAATTTAAATCACCTAGACCACCACTGTTATCAATAGTAACGGGACCACTGGCAGTAGCTGCTGCATCATCTTTAGCACTGAGGTTAGAACTCGGTGCTTGAACTTGTTGACCTCTTTGCCATATATTGTCGACATCACTGGCAGCTGCTGCTGCTTGAACTTGTTGACCTCTTTGCCATATATTGTCGGCATTGTAAGTAGTTTCCTCCATTTTCGTAGGGCGGTATGTGGAAACATTAAAATAATTAACTAATGGACTATTAAAGAAATTTATTTTTCAATTTTTTTAATCTAAATAATTATTATTAATTAATGTTTATTTTTTTTAATAAACGTAATGCATGATTGCTCATGGTATGGGGCAATTTTTAAAAGAACGTCTTGTAGATACTTCTGATCAATACTATGTACACATATGTAGTAATTGTGGAATGTTCGCAAGAAAGAAACCAGATAAAGATATCTATTTGTGCCAAGTATGCAGTATTCGTAATGAATCATATACTACACACAAAATAGAAATCCCTTATGCATTCAAATTGTTAATTCAAGAACTTACAGCTATCAATATTCTACCCCGTATTAAGGTCGATACTGATATCTACAATGAGCAACCAAGTATGCACATTTAATTTATTAAACATTAAATAATAATTATTAATTAACGTTTATTTACATATTATAACCACATGTTACCATGCCCACAACTATGTCCATACTAATGTCCATAGTTATGACCATTTATCGCAGCGTTCATCTTGCCAGGGTATCCAATATTGACAACCGCATGGACAACGAACCAACCCTCTTTTTGCCATCTCTTCCTCTTCTGCTTCATCCTCCTTTTCCCTTTTCTCAATCAACCTCAATCTCCAATCTGAAATATAATTTGATGGTATGTCAGGTATGGGCTTCATAAACTTTCGAAATATCACCCAGATAAAATCTGGCTGTAAACAACCATACCTTCTTCCTTCTTTAGGATTATACCTTTCTCCTGGAGATTTCTGTTCTCTTATTAAATACAGTGAATGTACAAGTTTACGATTCTCTTCAATCGCTTCCTTTTTTTCTAATAATAGCTCTAGACACTCATTATCACATATACATTCTTCATAACTATTATACTTGAAGAGATAATGAATATCCTCATTATAACAATTCATACAATTTTTATGACTACCATACTTACATCCTTTACATAACTTTCTAGCTTCTTTACAAATATTACATCCTCGCTTCATCTGTATCATCTTCTTCATCCAGAAATTGGGATCATCTAGCCTAACTCTCTTGTTACTGTTACCATCAATAGTAATGGGGACACCGCCGGCAGCAGCAGCTGTAGTACTGGGGTTAGTACTGTTCTTGTTTTTGTTTTTGTTCTTGTTTTTGTTCTTGTTTTTGTTTTTGTTACCATCAATAGTAACGGGACCACTGCCGGCAGCAGCAGTATTAGCCTTAGTACCGAAGAAGATTAAATTTCTTTCACTTCTTTGCACTTGACCTCTTGGCCATATATTATCGCTGGTAGTTCCCTTCATTATAGTACGATGAGTGTGGAAACATTAAATACTTAACTAATGCACTATTAAAGAAAAATATTTTTCAATTTTTATATAAATATTAACGTTTATTTACATATTACCATACCAAGAAGTGTCTTTTTCTGAACTCTGATTCATGTAATTCAATATTTAAGCACTATTCATTTTTCAGGTAAAATTATTATAATCATATAAAGTTTTATTATATTATATTATTAAATAATATGAATCATATTTCATCAAATGCTATATTTCGCCCCCGTTATCTATCTACGTTACATTCTCGATATTATAGATTACCTATAGTTTTATGGGACTATATTTGGATGTATGATAATCGATATCATACTGAATTTAAATTTTGTATTTCAGAATTAAATAAAAAATTTAAATATAATCGATTGATTACTCGAATATCACATGAAATAAATTTATATAATATATATAAATCACAAAATATTTATCATATTTTAAATTATTCTGATTATATATTATATAAAATAAAAAAATTTGGTGATAATATTACATGCAATTATCTAAATAGTGATAAATGTATATGCCCATCAAACTTTAATACTGCATAAATAAATACATATTTTATAGAATATAAATATTCTATAAAATTAATAAGCTTTTTTAATTATTTTATTAAGACATTTGTTATAACATAATTTACATATTATATCGTCTTTCCCCGCCGGAAGGGTGTATACATGATAAGAATATAAATTATCTATCAAATTCAACTGTACATTTTTAAGACAATGATCGCAATTATATGATAAAATACATGGCATATCTATATGTGTACGAATCAATGGTTCAGACGTAAAACGCAGGCGTTTTACGGGCCTGATTTGATTTTCCAAATCTATCCCGTTCCCATATAAATCTGGTAAACTAGTATAACTCTTCTTTTTTTTTAAACACGGCTCATAAACCTCTTCTCCCTCTTCTCCCTCTTCTTCCTCTCTCTCTCGCTCTTCCTTAAATTTTCTTTTATCCATAACAGATAACCACCAAAAATAGAGTACGCCGACGATAATAATAATATCTATCTCCAAAATCATATCGAACTCCTCTAATAAAATGTATCATTATGTTATTATACATAATATTTTTCAATTTTTATATTACTACCAGTTGCTGAATACGTGGTGTAATAGAATTCTTGATTACATCACGTATTATTTAATCAAACGTAATGCATGATGTGCAATTGACGCAAAACCTATAGCATATAGTGATGTATACAAATAATCTGGAATTATCTTATCTGAAAGTTTCATATAACTTACACCAATAAATAACGGCGCAAAAATTATTAAATGAATATACAACCATGTATATGCTGAATTATTTAATATTTTATATATCGACAATCCAAATAATAAACAACCCATCATAAGTAATAAATAATATAAATATATTATATCTGACCTACTTAAACCTAGATATATTAGAAAAGGTCCATTCAATAAAATATGCAGTAAATGAATAATTGTATGATTATCCATTATATATATACTTTAAGAATATAATAAATATAACTAAAAACAATAATTCAATTATTATATTCTTAAAATGTAACATGTAAAATATATCATCAATTCTTCCTAATAACTTTATCAATAATTTGGATTCATGTTTATATATATAACACCTTTCTTTATTATATTTCTCTAATATTAAATTAGATGTTGACTTACCGCTTTCGACTGCTCCCTCCATACTCCATATATTCACACTTGTTTTACAATGTGCACCCGAAATATACATATTATTAAATTTTGTAACATGCGTTGGTCTATGCTCCTCATTTAAAAAATTATTTACCCATTTACTATTCTTAGATTTTAAATATTCACCATCTTCATACCAATCATCATATATTTCCCTAAATATAATATCTGATTTTTCAACTTGGGAATCTTTTAATATATTCATAAATTCTACTGATTCAAAAAATTGATGCACTATCTCATCCTTTAATTTCTCTAGTGATAATGATAATGCACTAGAATCAGTCAATGAACCATTCTTATATGGTAATATTAATGTTCCACTTATTAATGTCTTTATTTTACCATCCATGCCTAAATCAACATCTTTATTCCAATTATCCTCTTGTGGATAAAATGTAATATTATATGCACTGTCAATCAATACATAACCGCTATTTAATTTCTTAAATTTAATCTTTTTTTTAAATCCTAATCTAAAACTAATTTGATTATTTATTATATTCAATTTATCATACTTTATCGACATATCCGTTAAATTGCTGTGTTTCAAAATAGTATTCAGATTAAATGGATTTAATGATATCACATAATCATCTCCATTAATAATAATATCTTTGCCATTATTACGAATTATACAATCACTAATTATATTATCTTTATAATTAATTTTAATTAACTTACTATTAAAATTAAATTTAACACCCATCATTTTCAAATAATTAATCCAAGGATTTATCCATGCTTCACTTGTAGGCATACTCATTACCTGCCAGTCCTTTTCTTTCTCATATATCACATATTCAATAAATGTAGCATAATGACCTAAAGACATTGTATTCTTATCAAACCCATAACCTGGTCCTGCTAAAAAATCTGCTATAAAATGATATCCCTCTTTTGATAAATTCTTTTTTATTAATGGATCTAATCTAACTTTGAAATACTCACTCTTTCTCCTATTTGAAAATATTACCTTGCCAAAAAGAAATAACAAAAATAAATAATCTGCACTACTTAATTTCGGCTCACCATGTATACCACTTTCATTATATAACATTTTAAAATTTAACCTATTTTTATTTAGATTATCATATACTGACTTTTCATTATACTCTTCTATCAAATTACCTATTTTATATGTTCGTAATTTATTTATTATATTACTCTTATTTATATGCCAATCTACCCCATTCTCAATCCATACATCTTTTAGATCTCTCCCACCAGCTTTCAAAATAATATTTCCTCCAGGATGTTCATTTACAAATTTTGTAATATCAAATACTTCATTCTCATATACAGTCCATAAATCATTTAATGTATTATGGGTACTTACATCATCCATTGTATAATTATTAAATCCTTCTTTTATATTTAATGGAATTTCTTTTATTATTTGAAATAAATTATAATAAAATGGTGCATAACCTCTCCATGAATGTTCAGTTGGGACATTATCTTTCACACGAATACTTTTAGCCATTCCTCCAGCGTACATATCCTTTTCATATATTTCCACACTAACACCTTTTTTTATAAGTTCATGTGCTATCGTTAATCCAGACAAGCCTGCTCCAAAAATAATAACTTTTGGCATATATATAGTAACAATATAGAATAATATTTTAATTTTTTCGAACTTTTAAAAAAATTACAGTTTATATTATATTTTCTGGACTATTCTTATCACGTTTTACTTTATCTAATAATTGTGGTATACAAAAATTAGAATCTTTCAAACACTTTATTAAATCATTTGCTGATAAATGCTTTCGATCAGTATCACTATAACTTATTAACTTAATATTATTCTGTACATTTATTGTACTATTATTTATACCTACTTTCTTTATTAATGCATCTATTTGCTTATCTCGTATCGCCAATCCTTTTTGAAATTCCTTATCTAGTTTTGTTAATTGTTTTTTTAATTCTTTTTTCAAATTATTTAATTCTTCGTTTTTATAATTTAACTGTTTTTTAAATTCTTTTTTCAAATTATTTAATTCTTCGTTTTTATCATTTAACTGGCTGTTTAATAAGCAAGCCATTGAATCTTTTACATCTTCGTCTGTTTTATTTTCTTCGTCTGTGTTCTTCTTTTTACATGTTTTCAAATGTCTATAATATGACTGTTTATAACTTAATACTTTCTCACAAAAATTACATTTTAATGATATTTTATTAACTGGCTGTTCAGCAACTGACTGTTGACTAAATGGTGTTTCCACATTAATTATTCCTTTAATTTTTTGATATTCCTCAAATGACATTCCCTGTAATATATATTCTTTACAATCTTTAAATTGTATATCATTTAGTACATGTTTACATTTATTTATCCTGTTAATATGAAGTCTTAGTTTATTTTTATCAATGCTATTATAACCACATCGATAACATTCGTAATATACCATACTATTACTATATAAAAATTTATCTTTTTATATCTTTAATTTAAAATATATTTACCTTAATTTTACACTTTTCTTTATTTAAAGTCCACATATAAAAAAATAAATAAATAAATAAAATTTTATTTATCTATTTTAGATCTAGTTTCCTAGATTATTTGTTGATTTACCAAATACAGCTACTAGAAGTTTTATTTCAAAATAGATATGTCAAGATAATATCATTTATTTTACTATAATAAACAATTAATCTGTCATTCCATCTATTTTTATAATGTCTTATAAAAAATATATATTTATTAAAGTTTGCGATTTCCTTTTGTAGGAATTTGCTGACTCTTTGTTCCAGTACGTCAGGGCTTAATGTACTTTTTTGCACCATGCTCCACTTGTTTTCTATATTTTTTGGTTTTATCATTATTACCTCTATATTGATTCTTTGATGGTACTATCTCATCTTCTAAAAAATCAGATATATTCATCTCAGATATAGGTTTACTATAGTTTTCCATATTGTATTATATATAATACAATAATCACTAAATTAATAAATATCAATTTTTAAGCATGTTTTTTTATTTACATAATATATAGATGAATAACCCTATAAATATAAGTGTAGAAAGTGATATTTATGATTTAAAAAAATATTCAGATTTAACTAGACCTATATCGGATCATGCATTAATACGTGTAGAATTTAATGATTTTGTAATATATTCATATAATTTATTAAATGGCGATGATAAAATAGCATTCAGTTTTACATTAAGACGTTTTACAGAAACAAAAAAAAATAAATATAATCGCGATTTAGATGATACTTTAACTGAATTTTTTTATAAAACTAATCTACAACGAACTAAAGACATTTGTGATATTTTATTACGTAAACAAGAAGATAAACCAATAATATTTTGTTTTCAAGAAGTTGGAGAAAGAATGGAAGCTATTATTCGCGAAAAATTTCAGGAAATTTATGATATATTATCAAGTGAAATTGATGTAGTAGGTAGCAGATCAGGTGAATTAATTCCTAAACATGAAAAAAGATTAACTTTAGTACCAAAAACCGGTGTTGAACATACATATGATAAATATAAAATAGAAGCAAATGGATTAAATGAAATTTTTCATAAAGAAAAACCATATAAATCTGCAATTGGAGTTAATATTTTTGGATGTTATATAATAAATATTCATGTTAATTGGCAATCTTCTTTTGATCAATTACTACAATTTTTAGAGGAAGTTAAATCAATTCCAAATTTAATTATTATAGGCGATGCTAATACATCTTTAGATGATATTAGCGGTTATTTAAAAGATAATGATTTAAATGTAGTGAAACCAGATAGACAAACATTTATATCAAAAATGATTTTACCAGGAGGAACAAAATATAATCAATCAAATATAGTAGATCAAGTTATTTATAATATACGTGTAGAAGAACTGGTTGAAACTACACCTGTTGAAACTACACCTGTTGAAACTACACCTGTATTAGTTGGTGGAAGTAAACAATATTTTATTAAATATAATATATAAATGATACTAGAATCGCTCATACAGAAATCATTAAAGTTTTATTTTTGGATCTAAAAAACGATTCATCTTACAAATAACTTTTTTTTCAGGAATAACCGACCCATCAATGTAAGCTTCTAGTAATTTTAATTTTATATTCATTTGTTGTGCAAATAAATTTACAGTATACGGTGATTTGCCGATTGAATATGAAATTTGTTTATGTAACGGTTTTATATCTTGATTCATATAAATTATATAAATATATTATTTTAAGTATAATTTTATAATTGAAAGTCATACCAACTTTTTGTCTTAATATCTTGCGGTAAATAATCGAGTTTATCATATAGTACGGTCTGCGCTTATTTAATTTTAATTATTATTATAAATTTGGTAAAAGTAAGTAATTTACATATATGAAACATCTTTTTATATAAAAATTGACTTATTAATAATTTAATTGTTATTAGTAATATTATTTAAAAGATAAAATGTCTTTCGAAGAGGTACTACATAAAAATCATGAATGGTGGATGAATTATGATATTAACAATACGAAAAAATATGATAGTATAAATAATCCGAATGGTAATATTACTACAGCAAGAATTATGAAAGATAACTCTAATTGGGATATCAAAGATATGCAAGAGTTGAACCGTCACTTAATCACTATTGATAGTCAAGATCATTCTTGTTCTACTAAAACAAAACCTTTACGCAAAGATTATGATCCTAATAATAGTACTTGGTGGACAAATAGAGAAAATCTTGTTATTGGAAACAATTACACCATAAACTATACACAGAAACCATATATTGAATTCTTATGCAGTCCTTCCACACTAGAGTATTTAAAGATGGTTTGTGATACAGATGATCTAGTAAAATGCATGCTAAACAATATTTACAATGAGAGAATCAACTTAACAAAGCTTATTTACAATGAACCTTGTACTAATATTGAGGTTGCAAGATTGGAACCTACCAACTGGCGTCCTTATCCTGAAGCTGGTGAATTTTATTCAGAAGGATACAATTGTACAGAAGATCTTGCATGTGCAACTATGATTTCTCGCATTGGCTATGGTAATGAACAGGGTTGCAAAAATAAAGACTTTTTGAAACATATTGTGGAAATTGTAAGTAAAATACCTAATAGTCACACTGATCAAATGTAAAATATTAATATTTTAATTTAATACAGAAATCATTAAATTTTGTCCAGCATTTTCAATTTGTAAATTACCAATCTGTTTCTTAAAACACTCATAATTATAATTTGGTATATACTTTTTCTTTTTCCAGATAAAATATAATTTACCATTAATAAGCTCATTTAATGAATTATTAATATCTGATTTTTCTATTATTTTTTGGGATCCATTTATTATTTTATCAATTATAGTTTCTTTAACAAAAATAAATTTAGTATCTTCAATAAATGTAAAATATCCATTTATTGAATGTATTTGTATATTATTATCATAATTTTCAATCAAATTATTTAAACTTTTCGATTTAACATTCCTAATATTTAATTTATCAAATATATTTCTCATAACCTGTCTGAAAATTAATCCCTCTTTCAATATATCAGCTTTTGGAATAATAAATCCAAATTTACCAAATATAACTGAATTAATTATTGGTTCAATCATATATTTATTCATTATATTACCCAGTTCATCACTTTCTTTTCCTAATTTAACTAAACTACTCATAAAACTATCAGAATAACAATCTTCACATTTTGGAAATATCTGTTTACGCATTTTTCCTCGACAACTCCAATCAGGTGTTGTATCCAAAAAATACGGTACTTGATAAACTTCTGATATATTATAAATAATATCCTTCCTAAAATCTAACATTGGTCTATAAACTATTACACCCATTATAGTATTTTCTTTCTTGAAAACACTTAAATCTGTTATATCCTTCCTACCTCTCATAATATTATTGAATACATTCTCACTTAAATCATCTTGGTGATGACCTAAGAATACACCCTCACATTCGTATTTATCATTTAGTTCATTATAATAATCGTAACGAATAGATCTAGTTTCTTCTTCATAATCATTCCGATTCATTTCTCCTCTTTTAATATGATCTATATTCTTAACATCTAGATGAATATTATTTATTTGACACCAATCAATTAGAAAATCACGTTCATCACAACTTTCACTTCTATTATTATAATTTATGTGACAACAATATAGGTTTATTCCTTCAAAATATTTGATAATAAAAGCGAGAACCATTGAATCGACACCGCCACTTAATGAAATTAATACATTTTTAATTTCATGAAATGTAATAAACTTATTGATAGCTATACTGAGTTTTTCATTATTAATATTACTTATGGCTACATCTTTTGGAACGAATTCCAAAATCGCTTCATATTTGTTATAATCCATTTTTATAAGTATTCATTAAATATTAAAGATAGATATATTCAATTTAATCTACTACTGAATTACATTTATTCTTAATAAGAGATTTATTATTATATAACATAAACTTAATTTCTTCTTTTATTTTATTTATAACTTTATTATTCTCTTTTTTTTCTAAATATCTCTCAAATTTTTTCATAATTTTTGGATATTTTACCCCTCTCTCTATCCACATTTCGATCCTCTCTTCAATTAATCCCTGTTTATCATCAATCATGTCAACTATTAATTCTTCTCTATTTTTAGTATCCCATTTAGTACCATCATAAATCATTATATAACCATTTTTTAAATTTGATATATAAATATTATGGTTTTCTGGCTTTTCTGGATTTAAATGAATCATTTTAATCAAATGTGGTACACACATATTACTATGATTCATACAATTTAATATATCATTATCAGTCAATTTACTAATATCTGTATTTTCATACGCAAGCAATTTAATATTATTCTGAATATTATTTGTTATAGTACTATTATTTATTCCCGCTTTCTTTATTAATTCATCTATTTGTTTATCACGTTTTTCTAACTCTTTATCACGTTTTTCTAATTGTTTATCACGTTTTTCTAACTCTTTATTTTTTTCCTTTAATTGTTCATTTAATAGTTTTACTAATTCTGTCATTGATTCTTTGACTTGTTCTTCTTCTTTCTTTTTCTTACATATTTTTAAGTGATACCATTTACTTTGTCTATTATTTAAAATCTTTTCACAATATTCACACACTAATTGTGGAGTTTCTTTGACAATATTTGACACATCTTTTACGGTTTTTGTCATTTCTTCGACCTTGATCGAACTTTTACCAAGGTTTATACTTTGCAAATATTCATCACATTTATTACCATTTTCTATATATTGTTTAAATTTAACTAAATCTATATCATATAATTTAAGTCCACATGTGTTCTTTCTTGCCAAATGCCTAATAAGTATGGTCTTTATATGGGTATCATATCCACATCTAAAACAGGTATAATTAACCATTATATTATATATATATTTATATTTTTTTAAATATTTTTGTATATTTTTTGTATATATAATATATACAATTTATACAATTTATACAATTTATACAATTAGATGATATATAATCTTAAATTAATAGATAAAAATTGTATATTTAGACCTAATTGTATATATACAAAAAACACACAATTTATTTAAAAAGGGGGGGGGGGAATTCAAAATTTTTCAAATTCATTTTCGTTTTTTTAAAATAAAAATCTCGAACTTTTAAAAAAATCACTTTTTATGACCATAAACTTACTATTTTTAAAATATAAAAATACGACCATTATATGGTTATTTATTGATACCATAAAAAAGAACGGTATTCATTTAATGGGAACCGCCACTAAGTTGAATTATCCGACTTGTAATATCGTTCGTTCATACTTAGAGTTCATTTTGAATTAGGAGCACTATTTTGTACGCAACAACTAATTACATATCATCTGTAGTATTCATGTTAGTAATATTTCTCCTACTGGAGCTGTGTTATCTGTAATCTTTTGGATATTTACCATGTGTCTATTATTATATAATAACAATTTGATTTCATCTTTTATTTTATTTATTACGATGTTGTTATCTCTTATTTCGACATATCTATTAAACTTTTTCATCATCTTCGGATATTTATTACCATTTTCGACCCACTCTTCTATTTTATATTCCATTATCCCTTCATTAAAATAGAAGAGTGGG
>Ga0209533_1000085_pt1 | contig 78918 bp, 79 predicted proteins | sample COG_04_FD_184748 | JGI IMG/M metagenome (GOLD analysis project Ga0209533, IMG submission 184748) | Pelagic Microbial community sample from North Sea - COGITO 998_met_04 (SPAdes) (version 2) | ecosystem: Environmental > Aquatic > Marine > Neritic zone/Coastal water | place: Helgoland, sampling...
GGAAAAGTTGACGATGCGAGCTTTAATTCATTATCCAAAAAACCAACATCGAATTGTGCGTTATGAATAACTAAAGTTGATCCATCTACAAATTCTAAAAACTCTTCAGCGATGTCTTCAAACAATGGTTTATCATTTAGGTCCTCATTTGTAATCCCATGAACCTGAGTTGCCTCATCGTCAATTAATCTCATTGGATTCAGATACGTATGAAAGTGATCTTCTGATTTTTGTCGATCATTAAGAAGAACTGCACCAATTTCAATAACTCGATGTCCTTCTTTTACATGAAGCCCAGTAGTCTCAGTATCAAGAATAATATATCTTTTTGCCATAATTTTTTATAGGTTATCGATTCCCTTATTCGCTAATTGGTCTGCTATTTCGTTTTCTCTATGCCCTGAATGACCTTTTACCCAATTCCATTTTACATTATGTTTAGATACAGCTAGATCAAGTTCAATCCAAAGATCTTTATTTTTTACATCTTTTTTAGCTGAATTTTTCCAATTATTTTTTTTCCAATTTGATATCCAGGAGGTGATACCCTGCATAACGTATTTTGAATCAGTAGTTAAATTGACATCACATGTTTCTTTTAAAGCATTAAGGCCCTCTATCGCAGCCTTCAACTCCATTTGATTATTGGTAGTAACTTTAGTTCCTCCAAAGTACTCCTTCGAAATATCACCAAACTCTATGAGCACACCCCAACCTCCAGGGCCAGGATTTCCTCTGCAAGCACCGTCTGTATAAATATTTACTGTTTTCATAAAATTAATTTAGAATTCACATATGATTAATATTGAACCAATTAAGGCATTTAACGATAATTATATTTGGTTACTCACAACTAATGAAGGGTCAATTGTTATTGATCCTGGAGAAGCAACCAAAACTATCAAATATTTAAAGGAAAATAGCCTAAACCTAGAGGGTATTTTAATTACCCATCACCACTTCGATCATACAGGTGGCATAGAGGATATGCTCAAATTTAAAAGTGTAGATGTCTATGGTCCTGTAAATAATATCTCTAGAATTAATAAACAATTAAAGGATGGGGATTTAATTAGTATCATTGGTATAGATTTCGAGATTATTGAAATCCCAGGGCATACATTAGATCATATTGCTTTTTTTAGTAACAATAATGGGAAGCCAATCCTATTTTGTGGTGACACAATCTTTTCATCTGGATGTGGGAGAGTCTTTGAGGGAACATTTGAACAAATGCATGAATCTGTTTTAAAACTGAAATCTCTTCCTGTAAATACTAAAATATATGCAGGGCATGAATATACACAATCAAATCTTCAATTTGCTATGGAGGTCGAACCTCTTAATCAAAAGTTAATTTCAAGATATAATGATGTTCAAAATCTACTTAATAAAGGAATTCCAACACTACCCACAACCCTTGAACTAGAACTAGAAGTAAACCCCTTTTTAAGGTGTCAAACTAGCGAGGTACAAAAAAGTGTAGTTAAGAAATTTAATACATCCAATCATGAAGATGAAATATTTAAGGCGTTAAGGCAATGGAAAGACAATTACTAGTTACTTTAGCACTGTGTCTTCTCGCAAGCTGTCAAACTACAAACTTAAGCACCCCTATTGAAATTAATGAAGATTCAACTCCATCGCTTGCAGTTGATGAAATAAAACAGCCATTAGAAGAAGAGCTTCCTGAAGATATTTGGGAATATATTGTAAATAAGTCATTGCAGGATTCAGAAATAGTTATTAACGATCAAGCTTTGTTATTTATGAATAACCATATAAAAGATATTGATAAATTCAATGAGTATCTAAATAAGTCATACTATTTTATTTACTATGTAGTTCAAGAGCTTGAAGCAGCAAATTTGCCTGTAGAACTTGCATTTATACCTTTTATTGAAAGTAACTATGACCCCTTTTCAATCTCACCTTCTGGAGCAGTTGGTCTTTGGCAATTTATGCCAAAAACTGGAAGGCTGTTTAATTTAGAAAAAACATGGTGGTCTGAAGATAGGCATGATCCCTATAGATCGACTCATGCTGCTATTGGGTATTTCAAATATTTATTTGAAAGATTCGATAATGATATCTACCTTGCTTTAGCTGCTTATAATGCTGGTCCCACATACCTAGATAGGCAAATAAGAAAAAATAAACGACAGGGATTAAATACTGATTTCTTCTCCCTAAATCTTTCGAAGCAGGTTACAGAATATATTCCAAAGTACATAGCAATAAGAGAATTAGTTTTTAATGCAGAAAAATATGGAATTGATCTTCCGGATATTCCAATTGATTCAGTTGTACAAAAAGTTGAAATACCTGGCCAGGTTGAAATTATGACTCTTAGCGAATACTTAGATATTAAACCAGAGCTTCTCTACAAGTTAAATGCAGGGTATACCAAATGGGCATCTGCGCCAAAAGATAAGAGTGTATTTTATATTCCTATTGATAAAGCCTTTCTTCTTGATGATCCAAGCAGCCCATTTGAGAATGTTAATCAAATTAATTGGATTTCGCATGTAGTCTCTTCTGGAGATAACCTTTGGAGTTTAGCTAGTAAATATGATACAGAGGTAAGAATTATCAAAGAAATCAACTATATAGAAAGTGATTTGTTATCGATTAATGACACTTTGTTAATTCCTTTAAGTAAAATGAAAACCAATAACTTTATTCCATATGAAATGCATATAGTTTCAGAAGGAGATACTTTATGGGATATTTCAAAAAAATATGGTATTCCTATTAAAGATCTTTTAAGGATAAATTCTTTATCAGAGTCCTCTTATCTTCAGCTCGGACAGCAACTAACAATTGGCAATAAAAATATTCATAGAAATATAGAGTCTAAAAAGAGAACCATTCTTTACTCAGTTAAACAGGGGGATAATTTATATAAAATATCTGAACTATTTGATGTAACCATTGAAAGCATAAAAGATATAAATGAATTTAAGGATTCTCAGCTTATGCCAGGGCAAATTATTAAAGTCGCAATAAGGGCTTTTTAATTATCAGTTGTTTTGGGGTCTAGAGCATCTCTAAGACCATCACCAAAGAAATTAAGTGCAAACAAAGTAATGGTAAAAGTTAACCCTGGATAAATTAATAACCAGCCATACTCTTCCATTGACTCTACTCCATCTTTAATCAAAGTTCCCCAGCTACTCATTGGAGGCTGAATGCCAAGCCCAAGGAAGCTTAAGAAACTTTCAAGCAGCATGACTTGAGGGATTGTTAAGGTGGCATAAACAGCTATAGGGCCTAAGATATTTGGAAGCAGATGTCTCTTAAACATTGAAAAGTTACTAACACCCATCGCTTTTGCTGCGAGAACAAATTCTTGATTTTTTAAACCAATAACCTGGCCACGGACTATTCTAGACATAGTTAGCCACTCTACCGCTCCAATTGCACCAAATAATAACCAAAGATTACTACCAAAAATAACCATAAGGAGTATTACAAAAATAATAAAAGGGAGACCATATAAAATATCAACTATGCGCATCATGATGGAATCCACTCTTCCACCAAAAAATCCTGCAATAATACCCCATGAAACACCGATAACTAAAGCAACCCCAGTTGCTACAAAACCAACTAAAAGTGAAACTCTAGCGCCATATAGAATCCTGCTTAATAAGTCTCTTCCAAGTATATCTGTACCAAGTAGATGTTCAGCTGAAGGAGGTGATGCGCCTAAATCAAGATCCTGATATGAATAAGAGTAAGGAGCAATCCATGGAGCTAGCAAAGCACATGTTATTAATGCTACTAAAATACCACCACCTATCATTGCAGCTTTATTTCGTGTTAGACGATATATAGCATCTGACCATAGGGAAGAGTTACTGCTCATCAAACATCCCTGGATCTTGGATTTAGCCATAACGAAGCTAAATCAGAAATAAGATTAAAAAAGACGATCATTGCTGAAAAGAAAATCGTAGTACCTAGGATCATTGTGTAATCTCTGTTAAGTGCAGCTTCAACATAAAACCTTCCAAGTCCGGGAATCTGAAAAATTGTCTCTACAACAAATGAGCCTGCTAATAAACCTGCGATTGCTGGCCCTAAAAAAGACACAACAGGTATTAACCCGCCCTGCATTGCATGCTTTATAACTACCATTCTTTCGGTCAGACCCTTTGCTCTAGCAGTCCTTATAAAATCTTGATTTAGGACTTCCAACATTCCTCCTCTACTTAATCTTGCAATATAAGCAGCATAGGCAAAACCAAGTGTTATCGATGGGAGTATCTTATCTCCAGCCAGTTGCCCCCATCCTGCAACAGGAAGAAGCTCTAACTGGATCCCAAAAATTAAAACTAATAATGGGCCCATTAAAAAAGTTGGCACGCATATTCCAATCATTGCAATTGCCATAGGTATAAAATCTAACATGGTATTTCTTTTTAATGCAGCAAGAACACCAGATAACACACCAATCACAAGCGCAATAAGTATTGCATACATAGCTAATTCAAAAGTAATTGGAAGACCACTGGCAATCATCTCAGTTACAGACCTTCCAGGGTATTTAAAAGATGGACCAAAATCACCCTGAATAACACCAGTCATATAGTCAGTATATTGCTCCCACTCAGATGCATCTAAGTTATATACAGCATTAAGATTTTTAAGCACTTGAGGTGAGACTGCTTTTTCAGCATCAAATGGGCCACCAGGAGCTAATTTAATTAAAAAAAATGTCATAGTAGCCACAGCTAGTAACACTGGGATAGCCATAAAAACTCTTTTAATAAAAATAGCTAGCATCTAGTTTTTTTAATCTCTTTCTAAATAAATATATTTTGGGTGATGATGGTCTAGATAATTAGGATAGTACCCTTTAACATCTGGTGAAAGCTGATAAGAACGTACATAAGTATAAAGGGGAATAATTGGCATTTCATCAATAAGAATTTTTTCAGCCGTATTTAACAAGTCATACCTCTTAGCCTGATCTTGTGTTTCGTTAGCTTTCTCTACTAACAAATCGTATTCGGCATTAGCCCAACCAGTCTTATTATTTCCTCTATTAGGTCTAAGAGTATCTAGAAAAGTATTTGGATCCTCATAATCACCAATCCAACCAGCCCTTGAGACCTCAAAGTCACCGATCATCTCTCTGTTTAAATAAACTTTCCAATCTTGGTTAACCAATTTGATTTGAACGCCTAAATTTTGCTGCCACATCTGTTGAATAGCCAATGCAATCTTTCTATGATCTTCATTTGTGTTGAATAGTATTTCAAGTTCAGGAAATGGGTTATTTTCATCATAACCAGCCTCTTTTAGTAGGGATTTTGCATATTCTGGATCAAAAGTAATTGATGTATCAGGTTCATATCCATTTGAACCTGGTGGTGTAAAGGAATAAGCGGGTATCTGGCCACATTTAGTAACCTTATCAACAAGCTGTTTTCTATCAATCGAAAAAGCTAATGCCCTTCTAACTTTAGGATCTTGCAAGACAGGATGCTTCGTATTTAATCTGTAAAAATATGTTCCCATATAAGGATCAATTCTTAAATCAGGATTTTTTTCTTCGATATAAACAGGACATTTTTGAGAAGGTAATGTGCTAGTGACATGAAGCTGCCCTGCTCTAAACATTCTATCTTCCGTCATAACATTTTGAACAGGATAGTAATGTATTTCATTTAATCCAACTGTATTTGCGTCCCAGTACATTGGGTTTTTTTCAACAATAATTCTGCTATTTAGTTCCCATGACTTTAATTGAAATGCGCCATTACAGACAAAATTACCAGGTCGAGTCCATTGACCATTCCTGTCATCAATTGAACCATGTTTTAAAACCGTTTCCTTATGAACTGGCCATGTGCTGTAGTGACTAAGTAGACCTAAGAAAAAAGGTGTTGGGTTGTTAAGTGTGACCTCAAGCGTATGGTCATCCAAGGCCTTGACACCCACGGTATCAAATGACGGCTGCGCTTCTCCTTGAGAGCTGTCATGTGAATGATATTCTTGGGCTCCCTCAACATAATAAAGCATATCAGGATACTGAGACCCAAGAGAAGGCGTAAGCACTCTCATCCAAGACCAAACAAAATCCTGAGCTGTTACAGAATCTCCATTTGACCACTTTCCATTTTTTTGTAAGTTAAAAGTATAGATTCTTCCGTCTTCGCTAATATCCCAAGACTCAGCAGCTCCTGCAAGACTTTCTCCTCCTCTTGGATTGGAAGTAGTAAGACCTTCGCAAAGAGCAATCAAAAGATGATGCTCAGGGACTCCTGTCACAATGTGAGGGTCGATTCCCTGAGGTTCAGAGCCATTACCAAAGTGAAAAGTCTGATTCTCAAGACCTGTATCCACTGGAGATACACTTTTTGAGCAACTAATTATTAGAACTAGTGATAGAAAAGAAAGTAGTATTTTATTCATTTGTAAAAATTATATTATTTAATTTAACGTTAGCTGTATCAAAAACCTCACTGCTAACAACCTCAGAAATTTTATTTGAAATAAGCTCTTTAGAAAATCCCTTATATTCTTCTAAAAGATCTGATATAGATTCATCAGAGGGTTTATTCACATTAACAATATCTAGAATATAAGTATCATTATTATTGGCTACCAAAGTAATACTATCTCCTTCAGATTGTTGAAATGCCTGAAAAATAATTTCTTGCGGCATTAATGATGAATTTCGATTAATGTTAACAAAACTATCTTTAGTTACATACGGATATGCTGATATGAAGTCATCAGAGGTTCCATCAGATTTTGATAACTCAATTTCTGCTGTAAGCATTAACTGCTTTTCTTTACCTTTCTTTGATGAGAGCATTCTATTAACATCAAGAGAAACTGACTCTAAGTCTTTTAGAGAAGATTTATTTATCTCTTTTAAAGACACTACCAGAATGCTTTCCTCTAAATCTATTGCAAATGGTACGTTTTCTTGCGTGTCTGGTGAGAAAATATAATCTCTTACTCTTGAATCAAAATTCTCACTAATAAAATTATTTAAAGCAAGAAAGTCACTCTCAAGAATATTGGCAGATAATGCATTTGAAATGGCGCCAATAGAAGAATTACTATCGATGAGGTCATATGCAATATCATAGTCATCTTTCATTAAAGCCAGAGCCTCAGAATCTACTAAATTGGAAGATATGCTATCTTTCATATCTTCAAAAGATAAAACTTCAGCTTCCTCATACTCAGTAACTTTGATGATATGAAATGCCGTGTCTAATTCGACAATTTCACTAATATCATTCAGTCTTAAATCTTTTACAGCCTCTGCAAATTTAACTTCAAAAAAATCAGGAGAAAAATACTCTAAATCACCTCCATTTTCTTTGGAAGCAAGGTCATCACTATATTTAGATGCTAGCTCACTGAAGCCAGCACCGCCTAGCAACTGTGATTCTATCTCTTGTATAGCATTAAAGGCAGCAACATCATTATCATAGTTAATCTTATCAATCATTATGTGTGAAATACGAATTTGATTTCTTTCGCCTGCTTTTGATAAGTAGTCATCGTAACTATCATTTATATAGTTATCTGGAACGACTACTTTAGATTTATAGTCTTCAGGTGTTAAAAGAATATATTCAAATTTTCTTTGCTCATCTGAATAAAACATATATTCATTTTCGCTATAAAATTCCTCTAGCTCATCCTTTGTATTAGCTATATTAGATTGCAAAGATTCAGAATCTATTTTTATAAAATCTATATTTAATGTTTGCTCAAGAAGATTAGCTATCTGCATAACCTCATCTTGGGTTGAAAAAGGCTCGGAGGTTATAGAGTTTCTAAACAACTCTGTTGCAATTAAATCAGTTGTTAGTTTAATGTAGCTCTCTTTGGTATGCCCACTTGCATTCACTTGAGCTTCATAAATATTTTCATTAAATTGACCATCTATTTGAAAAACTGGATTGGTCATTATCTGTTTTTTAGCAAACTCTCTTGTGGTCTCGTTAATTAAACCAAGTGATCTAGCCTGAGATAGCAAAGACTTTTGAACAATCAACTCATTTTTAATTTGACTTAATTGTATGTCTTCATCAAGCATAGAGAAATCGAAGTCCTCTCCATACATACTTTTAAATCTTTGAATTGTTATATTAGATGCAACCTGAAAATCTGATTCTGTAACAGTCTCTCCGTTTACAGAACCTAAAGATGTTGAAGTTTGATTGAGTAGTGATGTTGAACCTAAAAATACAAATGGTAATGTGCATGCTGCAATTACAATAAATAATCTTGGTCCCGTTAAAAAATTTCTGAGTGATTCAAGCATAATGACAATATTATAAATAAAAAAAGGGTGCGGAAGCACCCTTTTTTAAAGTTAAAAAAACTTAACTAGCTTTGACCTTATCTTTAAGACCTTTACCAGCTTTAAAACCTGGAACTTTAGAAGCAGCAATATGCATTGATGCGCCAGTCTGAGGATTTCTACCCTCTCTAGCAGCTCTATGCCTTACTGAAAATGTTCCAAAACCAACTAGTGATACTGAATCACCATTACCTAAAGCATCACCGATTCCACCTAAAACTGCATCAACAGCTCTGCCTGCTGAAGCTTTAGATATATCAGCATCACCTGCTACTGCATCAATTAAGTCTGATTTATTCATATTAAATACTCCTCTATGTAAATTTATTTAATAAATACCCCTCTATGAAAAGCCTTTTAAGGCTAAAAGTCAAGTAAATAAAGGGTTTTAGTGTGCTTGGTTATTTTCCTGTTTCGTGTTGGATTTTTTAGTAGCTTTATTTTTTATACTTGAAGCGCTTTTTCTTATTGGTGAAGGCTCTCTTAAAAGAGCATGAGAAATAACTTCATCTATCCACTCAACTGGAATTATATTCAGCGAGTTTGTTATCTGTTTAGGTATCTCTTGAAGGTCTGCTTCATTTTCCTTAGGAATAATTACATTTTTAATTCCGCCTCTTTTCGCAGCTAATAGCTTTTCTTTAAGCCCACCTATTTTTAAGATTTGACCTCTTAAAGTTATCTCTCCAGTCATTGCAGTATCTGCCTTTACTGGAATTCCTGTAAATGCTGAAATTAAAGATATTGCCATTCCACCACCAGCACTTGGGCCATCTTTTGGTGTTGCTCCTTCTGGAACATGAATATGTACATCATATTTTTCATAGAAATCTGGCTTTATACCAAGAGAATCTGCTCGAGACCTTACCACTGTAAGAGCTGCCTGAATTGATTCTTGCATTACATCACCAAGTGATCCAGTTTTTATAATGTTGCCCTTACCGGCAATGTGGGAAGCTTCTATAGTTAAAAGTTCTCCGCCAACCTCAGTCCATGCCAAGCCAGTTACTTGACCAACAGCATTGTCTTTTTCGGCTATACCAAATTTAAACTTTTTAACCCCAGAGAATGTCTCAAGGTTTTTTTCAGTAATTGATGTTGGTTTGGAAATAACTTTTTTGGATAAGAGTCTTTCTTTAACTACCTTTCTTAGGATCTTTGCAATCTGTCTTTCTAGGCCTCTTACGCCAGCTTCTCTTGTGTAATATCTAATTAAAGAGAGGATTACTTCTTTTTGTAATTTTATCTCATTGTCCGCTAAACCATTCCTTTCCATTTGCTTAGGTAATAAATATTTAGAAGCAATGTTGAGTTTTTCATCTTCTATGTAACCCGGGATTCTAATAATTTCCATTCTATCTAATAAAGGCGTAGGGATATTTAAACTATTAGCTGTGCAAACAAACATTACCTCTGAAAGGTCATAATCAACCTCCAAGTAATGATCACTAAAAGTATTATTTTGCTCTGGATCTAAAACTTCCAACAATGCAGATGCTGGATCACCCCTGTGGTCCATCCCAATTTTATCAATTTCATCTAATAAAAATAGAGGATTTTTTACACCAACCTTTGAAAGTTTTTGAATTATTTTTCCTGGCATTGAGCCTATGTAGGTTCTTCTATGTCCTCTAATTTCCGACTCATCTCTGACTCCGCCTAGAGACATTCTTACAAATTTTCTATTCGTAGCCCTGGCTATGGATTCACCAAGTGAGGTTTTTCCAACTCCCGGAGGGCCAACTAGACATAAAACTGGAGCCTTCATGGATTTAACTCTTTTTTGGACGGCAAGATACTCAATAATTCTTTCTTTAACCTCTTCAAGTCCATAATGATCCTGCTCTAAGATATCAAGAGATGCCTGAATGTCTGACTTTACTTTGGATTTCTTTTTCCATGGCACATCAACCAAACAATCAAGATAGGATCTTATAACAGATGCTTCTGCAGATGATGGAGACATATGCTTAAACTTAGCCAGCTCACTTTTTGCTTTTTTAAGAGCATCTTTAGGCATTCCAACCTTATTAATTTTTTCTTCTAACTCCTCTAGCTCATCTCCTTCTTCACCAATCTCTCCAAGCTCTTTTTGTGCAGCCTTAATTTGCTCATTTAGATAGTATTCTCTTTGAGATTTTTCCATCTGTTTTTTCACACGTTCTCTGATTTTCTTCTCTACGTCAATAACATCAAGTTGGGATTCAATAAACATTAAAACCTTTTCTGATCTGTCTTTTAAATCAGGTATCTCAAGTATTTCTTGTTTTTTTGCTGTTTCAATTGGGAGATGGCCGGTTATGGTATCTATTAACTTTGATAAATCATCTAGTGAGTCAACTGTAGATACAATCTCAGGGGGTATTCTTTTTGTTATTCCAATGTAATCTTCAAATTTAGCTTTAATAAACCTTACTAGATTAGAAGAGTCTGCTTCTTTTAAAGGAATATCATCTATAGTAATAACTCTTGCAATATCATAGCCTTCTTTTTCATGAATACTTTCTATTGAGCACCTCTTGAAACCCTCTACAAGAACTTTCATAGTCCCATCAGGCAGTTTAATTAATTGAAGAAGGTTGCTGATAGATGCGCTTTTGTATAAATCATCAAATTCTGGATTCTCAAGAGCAGGATCAATTTGGCTAACAAGAACCAGCTTTTTATTGGAAGACATTGCTATATTTAAAGCCTCAATAGATTTGGGCCTTCCAACAAATAGTGTAGTAACAATACCAGGAAAGACTACAACGTCTCTTAAAGGTATTAAAGGGAGATCTGATTTTATTTCTTTCATATACCCAATATAGGGACTGTTATGAAAATATCAATTAGCAGATGATGATTTTTTAGATGTGTTTTTAAGTAGTTTAATAGGTTCTGATTTGGATATAACTGTATTCTCGTCAATTATTACTTTTTCTAGATCAGGGTTGGGCAAGCCAAACATAGTTTCCATTAATAAGTCTTCCATTATAGATCTTAAACCTCTGGCCCCTGTTTTTCTTTTTATGGCCTGACGAGCTATTTCTACCAATGCCTCGTCTCTGAATGTAAGTTCAACATCATCTATTTCAAATAAATGTTTGTATTGATTGACTAAAGCATTTTTAGGCTCTTTTAAAATCCTTACTAGTGCATGTTCATCAAGCTCATGCAAGCTTGATATAACTGGCAATCTTCCAACAAATTCTGGGATTAATCCATACTTAACTAAATCCTCTGGCTCTAAATCATCAACATTACTAGTGATAGGTAGTACATTTGATTTTTTATTCACCACTGCACCAAAGCCAATACCAATATTGCTATTTCTTTGATCAATAACTTTATCTAATCCAGAAAAAGCACCGCCGCATATAAATAAAATATTAGACGTGTCTATTTGAATAAACTCTTGTTGAGGATGTTTTCTACCTCCTTGCGGAGGAATAGATGCTACTGTACCTTCAATTAACTTAAGAAGTGCCTGCTGCACACCCTCTCCAGAAACATCTCTAGTAATTGATGGATTGTCAGATTTTCTAGCTATCTTATCAATCTCATCTATGTAAACAATTCCTAATTGAGCTCTTTCAGGGTCATAGTCAGATTTTTGAAGTAGTTTTTGTATAATATTTTCGACATCCTCACCAACATAACCAGCTTCAGTTAATGTTGTTGCATCAGCAATAGTGAATGGGACATTTAAAATTTTTGCCAGAGTCTGTGCGAGAAGTGTTTTACCGCTTCCTGTTGGGCCCAAAAGAAGAACATTACTTTTTTGAAGTTCAACCGCGTCCTTTGCATTATTTTTTCTTAATCTCTTGTAGTGGTTATATACAGCAACTGATAAAACCTTTTTTGCAGATTCTTGACCAATTACATATTCATCAAGCTTATTGAATATTTCTAAAGGTGATGGGAGCTCATCTAACGAGATATCTTCTTCACTTTTGATCTCTTCTTCGATGATGTCATTACATAAATCAACACATTCATTACAAATGTATACGCTTGGACCAGCTATTAATTTCTTAACTTCATCTTGAACTTTGCCACAAAATGAACAATTTAATTTATCACCAGACGTCTCACTTGCCATTAACAGCCTCTCTCTTGTCCAAAACACTATCAACAAGACCATAGTCTATTGCTGCAGTAGTATCTAAAAAGTTATCTCTATCTGTATCTTTTTCAATTTTTTTAATTGTTTGCCCTGTGTGTTTTGCAAGAATCTCATTAACAACTTTTTTCATATGTAGTATTTCTTTTGCATGAATCTCAAAGTCAGATGCTTGACCTTGAAAACCACCAAGAGGCTGATGAATCATTATTCTAGAATTTGGGAGAGCAAACCTTTTACCTTTCTCACCACCAGCAAGTAGGATTGCTCCCATGCTTGCAGCCTGACCAATACATAAAGTTGAAATTGAAGGAGATATAAACTGCATAGTATCGTAAATAGCTAAGCCAGCTGAAATGGAGCCTCCTGGAGAATTAATATAAATAGATATGTCTTTTTCAGGATTTTCTGATTCTAAAAAAAGTAGCTGAGCAACAATTAAATTAGACATGTAATCTTCTACAGGGCCTGATAGAAATATAACTCTTTCCTTAAGGAGTCTTGAGTAAATATCAAATGATCTTTCCCCGCGAGGCGTTTGCTCGATAACCATTGGGACTAATGCTGACTGTATATCTTTCATAATTATTTATTAGCTAGTTCTGAGAATCTTATCACCTTATCCTTAGATTTAAGGGCATTTTCTAAATTTTCAACTAATTGCTCTTCCAAAGCCATCATTCTAAATTGTTCTAATTGCTGAGGTTGACCTGCTATCCATTGTTTAAATTGATCTGCATCTTTATATTTAGTAGCCTCTTTATCAATAAAGACATCTAATTTATCTTTATCAACAGTAAGCTCAAAATGATTTACAAGTTCTGCAAATAATAGATCTAGCTTTACTCTTTTCTCTGCATTTTCCATAAATGAATCAACTGGAAATAAGTCATCTCCAGCATTTTCCTCAGAGTGGCCAATTCTCATTAATGCATCCTTTCGCATTAAATCAGCTTGTTCTTTTACAGTTACTTTTGGAACGCTAAAGCTATTTGTTTTAAGTAAGGTTTCGTACATAGACTCTTTGGTTAAATCTTTTTCCTGTGTCTTAACTTCTTTCTTCATTCTATTTGAGATTTCTTCTTTGAACTCATCCTCATCTTTAACTTCCATATCGAGTTTTGAAAAAAGCTCTTCATCAACTTTTGCAACTTTTAATTCTTGTACTGTTTTTAAATTAATATTGAACTCAGCCTCAACCCCTGCAAGATCTTTCTTAAAATAGTCATCAGGGAACTTTGATGTGATTTTAAATTCTGAAGGCTCTTTTCCAACTATAGAGTCTTCGAATCCTGGAATCATAGAATTACTTCCTAAAACGAGCTTAAAATCTACTGAAGAGTTTCCTTCAAACTCCTCTCCATTAATCATTCCAGTAAAATCTATGATGACCTGATCATCTTTTTGAGATTTTCTTGTTACGTCCTCCCATTCCCCATATCTTTTAACAATATCTTTTATAGCTAAATCAATATCCTCATCTTCAATAGATATGGATATATTTTCATATTTAGTCCAGCTACTAAGCTTAGGTGATATTTCAGGAAAAATTTCAAAAGTTGCTGAGTATGAAATAGGTTTTTTTGGGTCTTCGCTTTCAAGAGCTACTTCTGGCGCAGAAGCTGGTCTAATATTGTTTTCTTTAAGTGCTTCTGGATATGATTTTTGTATTAACTCATTTACAACATCAGCATGAATTGATGGGCCATACCTTTGTTCTAAAACATCATTTGGAACCTTGCCTTTCCTAAAACCATCTAGCTTAGCTTGCCCTTTAATGTTATTAATTTTTGATTTAAATTTTGAATCATATTCTTCTACAGGAACAGAAACAGTTAATTTTCTTTCTAAATCTTTAAGTTTTTTTAGTTTGCTTGTCATTTAATTTACCTACTTAAGTGGGGCGAGCGATGGGGTTCGAACCCACGGCCTCCGGAGCCACAATCCAGCGCTCTAACCAACTGAGCTACGCCCGCCACGAAACGAAACATTATAGATTAAAAATAGTAATTATTATTTATTAATTCATTAAAAAACAAAATCAATCTTAGTGAATTTATATATAGTTAATCTGAATAAAATAGATTAATATTTTATTAAGGGGATCAAATGAATAATTTTTTAAATGACACTACTAAGTTCGTAAATAAAGCTTTAAAACTCATACCTATATCTAAGGGTTTAGCTGAAAAAATTATTACGTGCAACTCAACTTACACTGTTAGATTTGGTGTTAGGTTAAGGGGTGATATTCATACATTTGAAGGATGGAGATCAGTTCACTCAGAGCATATGGAACCAACTAAAGGTGGTATAAGGTTTGATTTAGATACCCATGCAGAAGAGGTTGAAGCTCTTGCAGCTCTTATGTCCTATAAGAATGCGATCATAAATGTTCCTTTTGGAGGATCAAAAGGTGGTCTAAAAATTAATCCAAATGATTGGGAAGATTTTGAAATTGAAAAAGTTACTAGGAGATTTGCTCAAGAGTTAATAAAAAGAGATTTGATAAGTCCATCGCAAAACGTTCCTGCCCCAGATATTGGCTCATCATCTAGAGAAATGGCATGGATTGCAGATGAATACCGAAAAATTCACCCCACAGATATTAATGCAGCTGGGTGTGTTACAGGGAAGCCTGCTAATAAAAATGGATTAGAGGGTCGTGAAGAAGCAACAGGAAGAGGTGTTCAGTATATTGTTAGAGAGTTTTTTAGAAATGAGGATTTATTAAAAATGGTTGGCTTCACTTCCTCAATGAGTGATAAAACTTTTATTATCCAGGGATTAGGAAATGTTGGCTATCATGCCTCAAAATTTATTAGTGAGGATAATCAAGTAAGGCTTATTGGTATAGCTGAATATAACGGAGCTATATTTAATCAAGAAGGTTTAGATGTTGAACATGCAAAAAAATTCTTTACTAAACATGGGAGTTTTGAAAAATATTCAAAAGGCACTTTTATAAAAGACCCCTCTTTATTGCTAAAAAAAGAATGTGATATTTTAATTCCAGCAGCTAGAGAAAATGTTATCACTGAAAAAAATGCAGATGACATTAAGGCAAAGCTTATAGTTGAAGCAGCAAATGGCCCTATTAGTTATAAGGGTCACTCGATCCTTAATAGAAAAAAAGTTTTTGTTATTCCTGATATTCTCGCCAACTCTGGTGGAGTTGCTGTAAGTTATTTTGAATGGGTGAAGAATCTTCAACACATAAGGTTTGGTAGACTAGAAAAAAGAAAAAATATTATACAGCTAAGCTCTTTAATTGAAGCGATTGAATCTATGACAAATTCTCCAATGCCTGAAAAATATAAATCAGAATTATTAGATGGAGTAAATGAAATCGATTTAGTCCGTTCCGGTCTTGACGACATGATGATTGACGGTTTTCAAGAAGTAAAAAAAGAGTTTATTCAGAACGATAAAATTAATGATTTCAGGACTGCTGCATACAAGGTCGCTATCGAAAAAATTGCAATGTCTTATGATTCAATTGGTTTGTAAGGAAAAAATTCTTTCTTATTTTCCGGCTCCCAAGTATTGTAATTAATCATAATATTTTTTAATAAATTACTTTCCAAGAATCTATTCAACCATCCTTGTATTTCTGGGATTTCCTCCAAGGCATCAAACCAATTAGTATCTGCAATTCTAAATTGCCTTATAAAAGGGAGAATACATATATCAATCATATTTATTTTATTATCAAAAAACCAAACATCTTTAGAATAACTAGATTCTAATTTCTTTAAAATAGTCATACAAGCATCTCTATGGAATAATTTTTCATCTGAGATATATCTTGAAGAGTATTTATATCTATCTAAATGGAACTTAAAATCTTTATCAAATTCTGCTATTAATTCATGTGAATAAGATACTTGCTCAACTGTGATATTTTCATTAAAAATATTGTTCTTCCGAAGAGCCCAATTAATAATATCTAGACTTTCATCATAAACTTTACCATTCTTGTCTATAAGGACTGGAACAGTACCCTTATTTGATACCTCAAGCATTGATAGTGGTTTGTGGCTTAATTTTACTTCTCTAATCTCGCAGATTGTATCTGTTAAAAAAATAGCCATCCTTGCTCTCATTGCATAAGGGCACCTTTTGAATGAATATAAGATAGGAAGTTCCATTAGCTTTTTTGTATTGGCTCCTCTTTAGGACCAATATGTTTTGTATTTCTTTCTTTTGCAAGATCAACTTGTTTCTGCCTACTCATATACCTTCTTTTCTGATCCTCAGTAGTTGAATCAAAACAACTAGGGCAAGCAACACCCATGATAAATTTTTTAGAGTCTTTATCATTCTGTGTTATTGGCATCCTGCAGCCATGACACATATCATATGTACCTCTTGTAAGATCATGTTTTACTGAGACCCTATCATCAAAAACAAAACACTCGCCCTTCCATAATGATTTTTCTTCTGGAACATCTTCAAAATATTTAAGAATCCCACCTTTTAAATGATTAACATCCTCAAAACCATCTCTCAACATAAAAGAAGATGCTTTTTCGCAACGAATTCCACCAGTACAAAACATTGCTATCTTTTTATTTTTTTTATCTTCTTTAGAAAAGTTTTGATTTTTTACCCATTCAGGGAAATCTCTAAACTTAACAGTTTTGGGATTAATAGCGTTTTTAAACGTGCCTATTGAGCACTCATAATCATTCCTAGTATCAATCAATATAGTATTATCGTCGTCTATTACATCATTCCAGTTTTTTGGTTCTATATAATTACCAGATATATTCACAGGATTAATAGTCTTGTCACCAATAGTTACAATTTCCTCTTTTAATTTAATTTTTAGCCTTATAAAAGGATTGATATTAGCCTCTGAAAACTTAACATCTGTATCTTTAAAATTTTTTAGCTGTCTTATGTATGCGATTGCTTTATCAATATTTTTTTTAGAGCCTGAGATAGTTCCATTCAAGCCCTCTTGTCCAACAAGAATGGTTCCATGAATGGATAAGCTTTTAAGGTTTGCTCTGATTTCAGACTGAGCCTTATAAGGATTAGATACCTCGGCAAATTTATACAAAGCTGCTATTTTAAACATAAGTAATTTTAGTATGTATTATTTATAAAAAACTAGTTCATATTAAAAAAAGATTCTTTAGTATCCTTAAAGAATTGAAATATTAGATCGTCTGTAAGATAAGTAAGGTCCTCGAATAATTTAAAGTCTTGCTTACCTTTTATACCAACTAATGCACATAAATCAGAAGATTCTTTGGCTGGTAAAAGATTTTTAAAAGCTTTAATTCTCAAGCAAGTATCAATCCATATGAAGGATTGTTTATCATCAAGTTCATTTGTCTTTCTTGGTAGAGGATTTGCATTGTAAAAATCAAACATGATTTCTTCAACCTTGTTATTGTTATCCAAAAGTATCAGTGCAGGCAGATCAATACTTCTTTCTCCAAAGTTAATTTTTTTATTCTGTATATTGATATTAAAATTCGTATCTATTTGAGGAAAAGACCACAAAGAAAGGATTTTATTTCGATTTCTGCTGATTATGTTTTCTATTCCAATTTGATTATTTGATAAGCTGTCCTCAAAAAATAAATTCCTACCAAGGCCAAGGCCTAAAATATCAGTACCAACAAGACTTAATGCCGTTGGTGTAACGTCAAACATTGAACCAATTTTGTTAATTGATTGATTGGGTGCATCTTTTTTAAAAATATAAAAAAGATTTTTTCTATCGCCTTCCTGCAGCAAATCGGATGCTGTATTTTTAAGGGCGAGATGATCTGATAAAACAACCAAGATAGTATTTTCATACATATCATCATTTATAATTTTTTCTATAAAATTTGCAGCCATAAAGTCTGCGCAATGAACTGAATTTAGAATTAAATTCTTTCCGTCTCCATAAACTCTATCTTTACATGAATTTGCTATATATCCATTAGGGTGATGCGTATCGAGCGTTAGAGCAAACAGTCCAAAAGTTTGATTTGTGTTCTTTAAGTACATCAATCTATCATCAATAATTTCATATAGTGAGTCGTCATATAAACCCCATGGAGACTTATATGATTTATCAATAAGACGATCTTCTAGTTCATACCAGCCCTGAACACTGTCAAAACCGTGGGAATCATAAAACTTACCCTTTCCAGCAAAATCTAAGTCAGACCCACCTATATAATTTAGATTATAGGAATTGTTACTTAATATGTCACCAATACAGGTAGCTGAGGAAAGAAATTCATCCATTCCGGCCATAGAATTCTCACTTGCAATTGGTGTTAAAAGAGGAATTCCACATTGAGATGCAACCATGCCGGCAATAGTCCAATTAGTTGCTAATGGTGAAGATATATTAGTAAAACTTATAGCCTTTTTTTCAAGTCTTTTCAAATTAGGAGTTAGATTGGGAAATATAGTTTCATCTAAATAGGTTCTTTCAAGCTGTTCAAGATACAAGAAGATAATACTATCTGGTTTTTTAGTAAACGTAATAGGTTTATTATAAAAATCATTTATTTCTGAATATGAATCTGTTGGGGATGAAAAGAAAATGCTTTTAATATCTTTTAGTAAAGGATTAAGTAATAGAGCCAAACAGGTTACAAATATAATGATAATGTCACTAACTAAATTATTTTTAGCATCAATATAGATTCTTTTATTAAGAAAAAGAGTGATTGCTATACAGGATAAAAAATAAAAAAATAATATCAAGCCTGGAAGCACATATTCATTAACACCAAAACCATTAATTCCGTGTATTAAATGGAAGAGGATAGCTTCATTAAAACCATTACCAGACAAGTAATTAAAAAAACAATATACGCCAAGAATTAATAAATTAGAAGAACTTAATAATAGAAATATATATTTAGTATAAAGTTTGCTGAAACTGCCTAATACGAGGATAGATAACAGCGTAATAGCACCAGAAAGATAAAGCATTTTTAGATTATATATAAAAAGTGGCGCGCCTGAAGAGATTCGAACTCCTGACCCACGGATTAGAAATCCGTTGCTCTATCCAGCTGAGCTACAGGCGCATGGTCGGGGTAGTAAGATTCGAACTTACGACCACTCGCTCCCAAAGCGAGTGCGCTACCAGACTGCGCTATACCCCGAAGGTGCAAATATTAAAGTTAATAGATAAAATAAGCAATCATCATATGCATAAATATTTATTAATGACATAATATTTCTATGGCAGCAATTATATTAGATGGTAAAAACTTAGCTCATATTTCTGAAGATAGTATTAAAAATGAAGTATCTGATCTAAAAAATAAGGGCATTAACCCAACATTAGCAACAATTCTTGTTGGTAGTGACCCCTCCTCTGAGACATATGTTCGAATGAAAAGAAATACTTGTAAAAGAGTCGGTATGGAGTCTATTGCTGTTGAGCTACCTGAGTCGACCACCACTGAGGAGTTACTCAGCTCAATAAATAGCCTTAATAATAATGAAGGGGTTCATGGGATACTTCTTCAACACCCTGTACCTTCTCAAATTGATGAAAGAAAATGCTTTGATGCGATAGATATTAATAAAGATGTTGATGGTGTTACATGCCTTGGTTTTGGAAATATGGCAATGGGTTTGCCTGCTTTTGGCTCATGTACTCCTGCAGGAATAATGAGACTGCTTGAGCACTATGAAATAGAAATTCAAGGAAAGAATGCCGTTGTTGTTGGAAGAAGTCCAATTCTTGGAAAACCAATGGCTATGATGCTACTAAATAAAAATGCAACAGTAACTATTTGTCACTCAAGAACTCAAAAAATAGAAGAAATTATTAAGCAAGCAGACATTTTGGTTGGGGCTGTTGGAATTCCTGAATTTATCAAATATGAGTGGATTAAAGATAATGCCGTTGTTATAGACGCTGGTTATCACCCAGAAAAATGTGGTGACATTGATTTGGAGAATATTGAATCTAAAGCGTCTGCATATACGCCAGTGCCAGGCGGTGTGGGCCCTATGACGATCAATACTCTAATATTGCAAACTCTTCAGTCCGCACAAAAAATTAAGACTTAGAGTCCTCTTCAGCCTGAACGACTTCTTCTGATACTTCTTCAACCTCATCTGATTCAATAACATCTTCAGAGGCATCTTGTACTTCATTTACCTCGCCATCAACAACTTCATGTGAATCTTCTTCAGACTCTTTCGACTTCTTAAAAGGGAAAGGCTTATCATCTGTTTCAAACAGAAGAAATTTTAGAGTATCACTTACAAACAAAAATAAGTGATTGTTAAAATCAGATAAGGACTCATTAACCTTAGAGGTGAATAAGTAAAATAAGAACTGAATAAAAGCAAGACCAATAGATACAGAAATAACAAAATTTAATACAAATGCATAGAAAAACATAAAGACAAAACGAGTCCATTTTCCTAATTTAAAAACTTCTTCTTTAACTTCTTCTCTATTAATTTCCATAATTTAATTTCCTCTATGTTTAAATTCTACATCAACTTCGTTCGGATTATTAACAAGATCATCAATCAATGTCTTGGTTTCAGCTGATTCATAAATAATATTATACAAAGAATCGACAAGTGGCATTTTAATACCAAGGCTCGATGATTCATTTTTTATAACTTCAAGTGTTCTGATGCCCTCTGCTACTTGACCTACTTTTTCTTTTGCGCTTTCTAAATTTAAACCAGTTCCTAGATGATACCCAAGTTGGTAGTTTCTTGAAAGGTTAGAAGTACATGTTGCGACTAAGTCGCCCATGCCTGCAAGACCTAGAAAAGTTATTGGGTTTGCTCCCTTCGCTACTGCAAACCTACTCATTTCTGCCATACTTCTAGTTAAAATTAATCCTAATGCATTTTCTCCAACTTCCATGGAATCTGCCATGCCACATATAATGGCATAGATATTCTTTAATGCTCCTGCTAATTCAACACCCTGTAAGTCATCACTTGAATAAACCTTAAATGTTTCTGAGGAGAGAATTTCTTTAACATCATTTATTAAATCTTTACTGCTACTGGCTATAACAGTTCCAGATACTTTGTTCTCAGCTATCTCTCTTGCTAAGTTAGGACCGCTTAAAACCCCGATCTGATTATCATTGATATTTATGTTTGTTGAAATAATATCTGACATAGATCTGAATGGATCTAATTTAATACCTTTGGTACATGAAATGATATGAGCCCCTTTATTAATTTTAGGTGCTATTCTTTGAATAATATTCTCAAATATTAGACTTGGGGTCGCAACTAAAATAATTGATGAGCCTTTGATGACCTCATCTAAATCTTCAGATGCATGGATATTTGAAGATAACTGTAATTCCGGATGATAAACAGAGTTTGCGCCTTCGGAGTTGATTCTTAATGCCTGTTCTGAATCTCTGACCCAAAGATATACATCACTTCCATTGGAAGCTGCAATATTTGCAAGAACTGTTCCAAAACTTCCTCCACCTAAAACTGCAACTTTGTTTGTAATCATAATTATGATAAATATTTATCAAGCTGTCTTAGGTATTTTGAAGGGTCTTGAGGAGATCCACCTTCCGCAATAACAGCATAGTCATATAGGAAATCTACAAATGAGTTAAATTGCTTACCCTTAAGATCTTTAAGCTTTTTTAATAGCTTATGTTTTGAGTTAATTTCAAAAATTGGATTAGACGCTTCCATGGTTTGTCCTGAGGCCTCTAAAATTCTTCTTAATTGAGCCCCTGGTTCATTTTTAGGGACAACTAAACATGAGGCAGAATCTGTTAATCTAGAACTTACTATAACCTCAGAAACCTTGCTATCCAGATGTTTTTTTATTTTAGAAACTAGATCTTGATCTGACTCTGAAACTTTTTTCTGTTCCGCTTCGGTTATCTCCTCTTTTGCTGCATTGACCAACTCCTTACCTTTATATTCAATAAGACCAGTCATTAGCCATTCATCAATTCTATCAGTTAATAATAAAACTTCTTTCCCTTTAGATTTTAAGCCCTCTATGTGAGGAGAATTAGCTGCTGCTTGATATGTATCAGCTACACAATAATATATTTTATTATCATCCTCTGTCATTCTCGCGATATAGTCATCTAGTGTGTTTTCTGGAGAATCCTTTTCGGAATAAGTTGATGAAAACAATAAAAGGCTTGCAATTAATTCTTTATTTTCAAAATCCTCGGCAGTTCCCTCTTTGAGAACCAAGCCATACTCTTTCCAGAAATTTTTATATTTATCAAAAGAGTCTTTCTTTAATGCTACCAACGAGTCTAGTATCTTTTTTGTAACGCCTTTTTTAATCGTATCAACCAAGTGATGCTCTTGAAGAATTTCTCTCGAAACATTCAATGGAAGGTCGCTGGTATCGATGATACCTCTAACAAATCTTAAATATAAAGGAAGGAAATGTGATGCATCATCCATTATAAATACTCTTTGTATATAAAGTTTTACACCTCTGGGTGACTCTCTATTCCATAAGTCAAAAGGCGGTTTAGATGGAACATATAATAAATTAGTATATTCACTCTTACCTTCAACTTTGTTATGCACCCAAAACAAAGGATCTTCTTGATCAAATGTAGTGAATTTGTAAAAGTCATTATATTCCTCATCTTTTATTGATCTTTTTGGTTTTAACCATAAAGCCTCTGAATCGTTTATTCTATTTACCTCACCTGATTCGGAAATTAGATTTAAAGGGAAATTTATATATTGGGAATATTTTTCTAGCAAAAATTTAACTCTACCTTCTTCAGCAAACTCATGATTGTCTTCGTTTAAATATATAATAATATCTGTGCCATTAGATTCTTTAGTTGATTGCTCAAGTTTATATTTTTCTTCACCAGAGCTTTCCCATAATATGGCCTCATTAGACGATTCATATGCAGATTTTGATAGGACTTGTACTCTATCAGCCACCATAAACACAGAGTAGAAACCCACACCAAATTGACCGATAAGATTTGAATCTTTTTGTTTATCGCCTGTAATATTGTCAAGAAAAGATGATGTACCAGATCTAGCAATTGTTCCAATATTTTGGATAATTTCTTCTTCTGACATCCCAATTCCATTATCAGAAATAACAATTTTATTTTCATCTTTAAAAATTTTTACATCGATCTTTAAATCATTGTTCATTTTTGAAATTGATTTGTCCTCTACCGATTTGAATCTTAATTTATCAATCGCATCTGATGCATTAGATACAAGCTCTCTTAAGAAGATTTCTTTATTTGAATATAAAGAGTGAATCATCAGCTTTAACAGCTGCTTAGTTTCTGTCTGAAATGTCTTTGTTTTTGCTCTAGCCATATTAACTCCTTTAATTAGCTATTAATTGGTGTTGAAATTATAAAATTCAAGTGTTGGGTAGAATTATAAAAAAGAAACTCTAACAACTTGAGTGATAGATATTAATAAGATTATCAGAGTATTAAGCACACTCAAGTTATGAAGCCCTTTAAATAACTTGTCCCAGCCTCTGTCTCTAGATGCATTTGTTACTGGAATAATAATATAACCAAGAAAAGAAAAAGAAACAGCCGTTAAGGCTAAATAAATATCAATAGTGTCAAAAAAAAGATATGAGATTAATAGCGCTAGGAGAGTTAAAAGTGTTAGCAATAAATAATATCTAGGAAAAATTTTTCTAAGAAATAAAGATGCGTTTTGATTATCGAGAACTTTGAATACCACAGGTGCTGTAAGTATTACTTGGGCAAATATAATACCTAAAACCAAAGAGTAGATAAGTATTAAAAGGCTTAAAGTAATAATATTCATAATAAAGTGGCGGTCTGACGGGGAATCGAACCCCGAACACCGCCGTGACAGGGCGGAATTATAACCGTTTAACTACCAGACCACTAAACCGTTGAGTTGAATAATATCTATTTTAGATAAAAGTGCAACCCAAAAATGGTGGGTGATGACAGGTTCGAACTGCCGACCCTCTCGGTGTAAACGAGATGCTCTACCAAACTGAGCTAATCACCCTTTTTTGTCTAATTAAAGTTCAAAACTTGGTATTAATTTTTAACCATTAAATTAGGCTGCTAATAATACTATTATATTTATAAAAATAATATGCTTAATTGATGACAATTTAATTTTTTGAAAGGCTTATTCTGGCTCTATAAATACCAAAAAGAGTAATGAGTACAAATAGTATTTGATTGGTATTTAATATTTCTGAAAAGATAAATGAGGCTAAAATTGTTGCTGTTAATGGCTGCATTAATAAACCTATGGAACCACTAGATGCTGATATATTTGCAATACCATATGTAATTAAAAATTGTCCCCCAAACTGACATAAAAAAGCTAGCAAGAATAAATTCTTCCATTCAAAACTTGTTGTTGGAAATTTGTTACCAGATTCAAGAAGCATTGGTATAAGAGCAAAAATACTACAAAATAAGGTTGTATAAAATATTATGTTTAATGCAGTTTCTTTTCCAAGCTTAGATATTATTAACAAATATACCGCATAACCAAGTGCAGCAAATAGACATAAAATATCCCCTAGTATTTTTCCGTTAAGATAATTATTTGAAAAGATTATTAGTCCAATAATACCAATATAGGTGATGAAAAATGATGATGCAAAACCTTTAGAGGGCTTCTCTTTAAAAAAGATATAGCTCAAGATAGCTATTAGTATGGGTGCAGAATTTACAATAATTGTTGCATTTGAAACTGAGGTTATATCCATTGCATAGTGCCACAAAACTAAATCAAAGGTAAAAGCCATGGATGCTATCGCAGAATAAAATATAGTTTTTTTATTTTTTAAGCTAAATGAGATTTTTTTATTGAGGTAAAAATTTAAGATAAATAAGAATGGTAATGTAAACACCATTCTGTAAAACATTATAGAAGATGGGGACAATTCACTCCATTTAACAAATATTGGAGCAAAACCAATTAGCATTGCGCCTGTTGCTAGCATAAGAAAATAATTTGAACGCTGAAAATTATTAATCATGAAGTTATAATTTGAAAATGAATAACATTGTAGATCAGAAAATAGAAATTATCTCTGTAGGAGAGTTAAATAGATCTGCGAAATATTTATTAGAAAATGCGTTTAACAATATTTCGGTTGTTGGTGAAATATCCAACATGTCTCGACCTAGTTCAGGTCACATTTATTTCACATTAAAAGATGAAGATGGTGCCATTGGATGTGCAATGTGGAGATCTCAAGCATCAAAACTAAATTTTAATCCTGAAAATGGAGACAAGTGCATACTTAAAGGGCAGGTAAGCATATACCCGGCCTCAGGTAGATATCAGTTAATGGTTAAATCTATTGAACAAGCAGGTTCTGGCAACCTAATGCAGCAGTTCGAAGATCTTAAAAAGAAACTTGATAACGAAGGTTTGTTTGATTTAGAAAATAAACTTCATCTCCCAGACTCACCAAAACATATTGGAGTAATAACATCATCGTCAACAGCAGCTTTTCAAGATATATTAAGCACTATTCAAAGACGAGCCCCTTCAGCTCAAGTCACCTTAAGTAAATCTGTTGTCCAAGGTGATACTGCTCCTAGAACAATGATAAAAGCACTAAACAGAATATTGTTATTCAATGAGAATAACAAAGACAACCCAATTGATGTGGTCATACTTTCACGCGGCGGTGGCTCTATAGAGGATTTATGGTGTTTTAACAATGAAGAGCTTGCTAGAGAGATATTTGCGTTTCCAATACCAACAATATCAGGCGTAGGGCATGAAATAGATTTTACAATTTGCGACTTCGTTTCAGATACACGATCTCCAACACCAACAGCAGCAGCAGAATTAGTTACTGAATTTAATTTTAAAGCCTTTGACAGGCTTGAAGATTATTTTGAAAAATTAGTATCCAGAGCATCTCACTTATTTAAATTGAAGAGACATGCAATAAATTCAATAAAGTCTGATTTAAAAAGCCCACTAATAAAGCTAAGAGAACAAAACCAAAAGCTAGATAGCTTTGAGCTTAGGTTAAAACAGAATATACAATTTAATACTAAAACAGAATTTCAAAAATTAAATACTTATTATTCTAGATTGATGGAGCGCAACCCTAAAAACCTTCTTCAAAAGCTAGATTCTAGAATTAAAAATATATCAAAACTAATTGAGATTAATATTAAAAATAAGCTCTCTATTAAAGAGCTAAAAATAAAAGAATCAAATAAAAACCTGCTTATCTTAAATCCATTATCAATTCTTGATAGAGGTTATGCCATTATCCAAAATAAAAATGGCCAGGCTATAAAAACTAACTCTGATGTTCTTGTAGGCGAAAATCTTACCGCAAGACTTAGTGAGGGTTTTCTAGATATGGAGGTTAAAAATACTAGTGATAAAAAATAAACTCTTACTCTGTTTTCTATATACTTTTACTTTGCTAATTAATGCTGAATATTCTGCAATACCTGGTGAATTAATTGCAATTAAGCTAAAAAAATCTACTGAAAATATAATCTCTAATGAATTGGTTGTTGAGGATGATCTTAATAAAGTTATTATTATTCCAATTCCTTATAACAATACCAATCTATCTTTGGACTTGTATGACATACAGATCAATATTCAAAAAAAAGATTTTGGAGAGTCAAGAATAACAATAGATAACCTTTCTCAAGTAGACCTAAATAATGAGGATGCAGCTAGAGCTTATAAAGAATCTAGACTTATAAAAGATGCTGTAAAAACCTACTCTAATAACTTTAAGCCACTTCTTGATTTTATAAGTCCTGTTGAGGGAATAATCTCTAGTCGATATGGTAAAAAAAGATTCATCAATAACTCTCCTAGATCTCCACACCTAGCATTAGATATAGCAGCTCCAGAGGGGTCGCCAATTATTGCTCCTGCATATGGAAAAGTAATTCTTACAGGTAATTTTTTTTATGGAGGGAATTATATAATTCTAGATCATGGCTATGGGTTGCTTTCATCTTATAGCCATCTTTCTGAAATTCTTGTTAACAAAGGGGATATTGTTAAACAATCAGATCTCATAGGTAAAGTTGGCTCAACAGGAAGAGTTACAGGACCACATTTGCATTGGACTGTTTATTTAAACGAGATAAGAATCAATCCAGAATCTTTGCTAAAAGACAATTATTTAAGCACTCTTTTGGAGTCCATCTAAGATTTCATTGAGACTATCTTTTGTTTGGGGTCTAAAAAATGATTTTACTAAAACTCCTTCGGGGTTAATAAAAAAAGTAGCTGGAACTGCTGGCGGCGTTTGAATCCCCCAAATCTCTCTTGGATGAGATATCAGTGATGGGATATCTACTTTAAATTTTTTAGCAATAGGAGCAAGATCGTCAGAGTCTAACTCATCAAAGTTAAAGGCATAAACAAGGATATCTTTATTTTCTTCAGCAAATTCTACTAACTCTGGAATTTCTTTTATACATGGCGCGCACCAGTCTGCCCAATAATTAACAACAATCCATTTACCCTGAAGTTTGCCAAAAGATGTATCAGACCCGTTGAGGACCTCAATGTCATTATTTTGACATCCCATTAAAAAGATAAGACAGAAGAAGGTTATAATTTTATTATTCATTCAGACATTTTAGGCTAATTATCAGATATGGAAAATAAATATTTACTAATTCTTTTTTATTCAGCTGGTGGTTCTGTTAGAAACCTAGCTCATGCAATAGCAGATGGCGCTGAATCAGGTGGAGTAGAGGTTAAGATTAGAACTGTTCCAAAAGTGTCTGCGGTAAGTGAGGCTACAGAATCAAAAATACCAGATCAAGATGAAGTCTACTGCACAAAAGAAGATCTAATTAACTGCAGTGGTCTAGCACTTGGGTCTCCAACTAGGTTTGGTTCTATGGCTGCGCCCATGAAATATTTTCTTGATACAACTGGTGACCTTTGGGCAGCTAATGCACTTGAAGGAATACCTGGATTTGCATTTACATCAACAAGCTCAATGCATGGAGGTCAAGAATCAACTCTATATAATCTAATTACATACATGCTGCATCATGGAATGATTATTCATGGAACACCCTATTCAATAAAAGAGCTTGGAGAAACCCAATCTGGAGGAACGCCTTATGGGCCCTCTCATGTTGAAAGTGTAAATAATTCCAATTCATTAACGCCTGAGGAGTATTTGATTGCCAAAGAGACAGGAAAAAGAATAACAAATCTTATTAAGGTTTTTAATGCTTAGTGTTTCTAAATACAAAAAAATTACTAATATTTTTATATTGCTTTTAGTTTCTATAAAGTTGCTTGCATTAGTGAGCTACAAGATTAATTTTATTTTTTTTATTATCTGGGTTTCCCCTTTTATAGTTTTTTATTTCTTTGCAAAGATCAACTCTGTAAAGTCGTATCAAAGCTTTTGTTTTATTCTGTTAATTTATTTTCTATCAGCATCGTTGCGAGTATTTGGAATAGTTCCTCATTTTCTTGATCTTAGTGAGATAATTTTAATAATTTTGTTCTTTATTCATTGTCTTTATGGTCCTAGAACATTAAGAAATATGTAAAGTTAACTTTACAATATTAAATACATCTACTAATATGATTATCAATTTTTGGAGAAAAAAATATGAGTAACAATAAATCAATATGGAATAAGGCTAGTGATTTCCTAGCGTTAACAAGAAAAATATTACTAAACAGTGTGACCGCAATAGTTCTTGTTGTTCTGACCTTTTCAATCTTGGGTGGACTAGCATCTTCATTTGGTGGGGAAGAAAAAGTAGATACAAAAGATAAGATTCTTTGGTTTAAGCCTATTGGCGTTGTTGTTGACTCAGGAGTGAACAGTAGTGATATTTCATTAGATCAAATTATTTCTGGAGGTGAGCAAGTTGAGCAACATGAACTTCAGGATTTACTAGATGTGTTAAATAATGCAGCAACTGATGATGATTTAAGCGCGGTATATTTAAACGTTTCTGAACTGGGAATGTATTGGTCTTCAGCATTTAAGCTTGCAGATGCTGTTAAGCATGTTAAAGATAGTGGGAAAAGAGTAATCGCTTACGCTGAAGGTTATGGAAATAATGCATATCTTATTAGCTCGCAAGCTAATGAAGTTTTTGTTAACAACTATGGCGGTGTTGAAGCTTTTGGTTTTTCTAGAAAAAGAGAATATTACGTAGATTTTTATGAGAATATAAAACTAAATTTTAATATTTTTACTGCAGGAGATTTTAAATCTGGTCCAGAGCCATATACAAGAGATTCAATGTCAGATGCTGATAAATTAGCTTGGAATGAGTTTGCAAACCCTATGTGGAAAAAAATGACTTCTATTATGGAAACAGGTAGAGATTTACCTAAAGGGTCTATCCAAAATTATGGCGACAATGCCATGGAAATGATGACTACTAACCCTGAAACAGCTGAAGTTGCAAAAAACTTAGGCCTTGTTGATCATGTTGTTACAAGGGAAGAGCTAAAAGCTTGGATGTTCAGTGAATATCCAAATAATGAAGATGATAGGTTCTCTTTTCCTGATAGCATTTCAATATATGACTACCTTTCCACATTAGATGAAAAAGAAAATAAATCTTCTAATAATATTGCTGTTATAAATGTAGAGGGTGCGATTATGACAGGTGAGGTAGCTTATGGTGTTGCTGGCTCAGATACTATTGTAAAGAATATACAAGATGCTACAGACGATGATTCAGTTAAAGCAATGGTGTTAAGAGTGAATAGTCCTGGTGGTGATGTCTGGGCAAGTGAATTAATTACTAATGCATTAGATGAATTTAAAAATACAGGAAGACCAATTGTTTCTTCAATGGGAGATATAGCTGCATCTGGTGGAGTCTGGGTTACAACAAACTCAGATGAGATATGGGCAGAAAACGATACTCTTACTGGGTCGATTGGGGTTTATGGAATTGTTCCAACTTTAGATGGCTTATATGATTGGGCTGAAATTCGAGTGGACGGGGTTAGTTCAACAAAAGCTGGAGAATGGGATGAAAGATTAGCAATGCCAGATAATGTCAAAACTATGATTCAAGCCAGTATTGATAACACTTATTTCAAATTTGTTACTAAAGTAGCTAATAATAGAGACATGGCATATGAAGATGTTCTTCCTATAGCTGGTGGAAGAATTTGGGCTGGAAATAAAGCGTTCGAACTAGGGCTTGTAGATGCTATTGGTGGTTTAGAGGAAGCCATATCATCTGCTGCAAATATGGCAGAGATAACTGACTATAATCTGAAGACGTATGAAAAACCAATGGATCCATTTGAATTATTTATTAATGGGCTTCTGGAAAAAGTAGATTTTAAAATTAGCTCTGATCCAAGAATTGATTTTCTTAACTCAGTCCTACCGAAACACTTCAAGTTAATCAATCCTAAAGAAAAAAGTGTACTAGCTTATTGCTTTGAGTGTGATCTAGAGTAATTCTTTTATAAGGGGGATGGTGATCCTCCTTTTATTTTCTATTGATAGCTGATCGAGGCTCTCAAGGATGTTAACAAGATCGGCTATATTTCTTTTGGTATATGTAATTAAATACTGAGCTTCCTTCTCACCAAGAGTTATAGACCTAAGATTCGATATTTTTTTTAATGCTTTGAAAAGATGCTCGTCACTTATAGAAAAAATTTCATAGCTTTGAAATTTTCTAATTCTTGAATCAAGATCAGCCAAAGAAAAATTAATTTTGCCCTCTTCACTTGATGAAGTAAAAACAAGCCTACAGCCTGTCTGAAGAGCATTGTTAATTAAATTAAACAGTCCAACCTCCCACTCTTTGTTGTGAGAAATGATTTCTAACCCATCAATGCAAACTAAATCCATATTTTCAATAGAATCAATAATTTCAATTCCATGCTTAATAACATCTATTAAGGGTAAAAATAATGAAGATTTATTACTCTTACTGTATTCATTGCACAGTGATTGGAGTAAGTAAGTCTTCCCAGAATTTTTTAAACCATAAATATAAATATTTTCATTTATCGAAATATTTTTAAGACTTGATATTAGTTGCTCATTTTGAGGATCAACATAGAAACTTTCAAAAGAAGAATGAAAGGATTTATTCCATGGAAATGTTAATTGTTTGGGGTTACTCATTATGGTATTTATTAAGGCTGATGAACCAGTCTTTAGAGTAAACAATAAGGCTTAAAATAGTTATTAAAATTATAAAAATATCTAATCCAATCAAAGAAATATTATATTGAAGTATCTGTAAGAGCATGACTAAAAGAATATAAATGACCTGAAGAGTGGTTGTAATTTTTCCTAAAATATTTGGTGAAGGCGTTTCAGTTTCAATTAACGTCATATGAACTGCTGCACCGAGGAGAATAACAAGGTCTCTTCCAAAAAAAATAATAAAAATATAAAGAGGAATATATTCATTGAGCCACAATATAAAAATAGTACCTGAAAGAAGTAACTTGTCAGCTACTGGGTCTAGAATAGTTCCAAGATAAGTTTGCCAATGCATTTTTCTAGCAAGGAACCCATCTAAAGCATCTGTAAAAGCTGCAACCATGAAATAAATAAAACTAATAACAAACTCACCTAGAAAGATGTTGTTCAAAATTGGATAGACTAAACCAATCCTTAGAAGGGATAAGAGGTTCGGTATAAATATGAAGTATTTGCTCATCTTTGATGCTTTAAAAAAATTAATTTTTTATTTTTATCTAGATTAAGGATTTTAAAATAATTACTATCCTCAAACTCATTGATAAGATTATCTAAATTACCAATAGTGTTTGCCTTGTATGCGATTGTATTATTCTGAAAACTCATAATATCAATTGATGATATACCAATAGTTTTATTGAGCCTATCCCTTGAATTAATGTAATCCTCATATGAATAAACATCATTTATGAAAATATCTAATGAAGATTTTTTTTCAGGCTTGATGTTTAGTTTACTTAAATTAGAGTCTATTAATTCGCTCAAGTATTTATCAAAAACTGCTAAGATTTCATCGGTAGAATTTTCAGATGATGTTGAGTATTCTAAATCACCAGAAGCATACCAATTATTAATTCCACTTTTTGTAAATTTTATTTTTATCAGTTGATCAAAATTATATTTAGATGAAATTCTATTAACAGGATTAGATAAGATCGTTAATGAAGATAGGTCTTGTGTGTCTTGCAGATCAAATACTGGTAGCTCTAAAAATATCCCTCTATTGGTAGAAAACTTGTTAAGTGATTCTATGATTACTTTGTCTATCTCACTAAGCTCAGTAGTATCAGTTAAAAAATATGGGCGTTTTGAGCCCGAATCAACTTCTATTAAAAAAAATAAAACAGGCCTTGAGTAGTTAACTATTGGTATAGACAATGCTGCTAGCTGATTTATAAACTTTTTTTGGTCAAATACGACTTGTAAATATGATTGATTATCAATCTTTTTTATAGAGTAGCTAAGAATAAGGTCTTTTCTTTTTACACCCGAATTTATAATTTTCCATACATTTGATGGGGATGATGATCCACTTAGTCTATAAACCATATTATTAAATGAGGAATTAATTGATTTTTCAATTTGTGAAGATTCCTTAATAGGCTCATAAACAGTAAAAAGTTCATTAAATTCCTTCCCAAAGGAGAAATTAGAAAAGATAATAAAGATTACTAATAAATGTTTAGGCAATTTGCTTTTCGATTGATTCACATTAGGTATTCTAAATGACAAAAGAAATTATAGATAATAATGATCCTTATAAATCTGCAGGTGTTGATATTGAGGCTGGCAATAATTTGGTTGACAAAATTAAGGATGATGTTGCATCTTCTCATGGTCCAAATGTCTTAGGTAACATTGGTGGCTTTGCTGGTATGTTTAAGCTTGATAAAGATTATGAAAATCCTGTTTTGGTAGCATGCACAGATGGTGTTGGGACCAAGGTAGCTCTTGCTCAAGAAACAAAGAATCTAAGCTATATTGGCCAAGATCTAGTTGCGATGTGTGTAAATGATCTTATTGTATGTGGTGCAAAGCCTCTATTTTTTTTAGACTATTTTGCATCATCAAAGCTTGACGTTGAAGAAGCTGCTGTAATTATTAAAAGTATTGCAAAAGCCTGTCGTGATTCAGGGTGTGCACTTTTAGGTGGAGAAACTGCTGAAATGCCTGGTCATTACGTTGGTAATAACTTTGATTTAGCCGGTTTTTCTGTTGGGTGTGTTGATGAGAAAAATATCTTAACAAATAAATTGATAGATTCTGGGAATATCCTTATAGGAATTGAATCCAGCGGCCCGCACTCTAATGGGTTTTCATTAATAAGAAAAATAATAAGTGAATCTAATTTAAATAATAAAGAATTTAATAAAATTACAGAAATGGCTCTTAAGCCAACACATCTATACCCTTTTTTAATAATGAAGATACTAGCAGATCATAATATTAATGGGATGGCTCATATAACCGGTGGCGGCTTAACAGAAAATATTCCCAGATCCATACCAAAAGATTTTTCTGTAACAATAAATAAAAATGCATGGGAAATGCCTGAGATATTTTTATGGCTGCAAGAAAAGGGAAATCTTAAAGAGGAAGACATGTATAGAGTTTTCAATTGTGGTATCGGTATGGTTTTGATTGTAAATAGAGATGATGTGGATTCTATTCAAAAAGATATTAGTGATCATGGGTATAAAAACTTTATAATTGGTGAGGTCGTTAAAAAAAATACCGATTATCCTGTTAAATACCTTTAAATAATGAAAAAAATTATTATTTTGATCTCTGGTAACGGTTCTAACTTACAGGCCATTATCGATTCGTGTAAATCTGGCAATATTGATGGCGAAATAGTAAGTGTTATTAGCAATAAAGAAAATGCCTATGGCATTCAACGAGCTATGAAAGCAGGCATAACAACAAAAATAATTAGTGATGACTCTTTTAATTCCAGAGAAGAATTTGATAAAACACTATTTAGCTCCTTAATGGAAATCGAAGCTGATTTGATTGTATTGGCTGGCTTTATGAAAATACTTAGTAAGAAAACAGCAGATCATTTCTATGGAAAAATAATAAATATACATCCATCTCTTTTGCCAAAATATCCAGGATTGAATACTCATAGCAAGGTGGTAAAAAATCAAGATATAATTCATGGCGTTACGATACATTATGTCTCATCACAGTTGGACGCTGGCCCTATAATTGCTCAAGGAAGAATTGATGTTAATGCCCATGCAGATATCGAAGAATTAATTAATAGAATCCATCAGGTTGAGCATATTATTTATCCTAAAATAATAAACCTTATCTGTAAAAATGATATATATATGGAAAATGGTAATGTGAATTTTAAAAATAATAGTCATCCAAGAGGATATATTTGTAATTCTTATGAAATTTAATTTAATCTTTTTATTAATTTTTACTTTTTTTAATATGAACGCAGAATCAATCAATGAATACTCTGCTAAATATTTTTATACATCAGATGAGATTTCAATCAAGGGAATTAGAAAGCTTGAAATAAATGATGGTAAATATTCATTAAATTTCAAAGCCAAAAACTTGCTAGCAAGCATGATGATTGGTTCAGAATTTAATATTAATGAGGGGATTCTAAAAACTAACAGCTATACAATTAGAGTAAAACCTCGTTTTGTTAATAGAGATCAAGATATTGTATTTGATTATGCAGGTAATACTATTCAATCAACTGGAAGAGAAGAGTGGCAAGAAGAATTTGATATAAATAAAGAGATACTTGATCCATTAAATGCTCAAATTAAGATCAGGATTAACCTAATATCTGGTCTTGATAAGTTTTCCATAAATCTTCTAGAAATAGAATCGGGTAAAGTAGAAAAAAATTTTTATGAGGTGACAGGAAAAGATATTTATACTTTTAATGAGACCGATTACGAATGTATTATTTTAAAGAGGATAAGAAAAACAGACGATAGAGAAACAATCTATTACATCGCACCAGATTTAAATTTTATGTTTCTTAAGATAGTGGATACGGGAAAAGATAGAAATCAAACCTTAGAACTTATAGAAATATTAAGTTTTGGGTAATGTAACGCCAGTTTGGCCTTGGTACTTACCATCTCTATCTTTGTAACTTGTTTCGCACTCTTCATCTGATTCAAAAAATAACATTTGGGCCACGCCCTCACCTGCATAAATCTTAGCAGGCAAATTGGTTGTATTTGAGAATTCAAGAGTTACATGTCCTTCCCATTCAGGTTCAAGAGGAGTTACATTTACAATAATTCCACATCTTGCATAAGTAGATTTCCCAAGGCATATGGTGAGCACGTTTCTAGGTATTCTAAAATACTCAACGGTTCTTGCTAATGCAAAAGAGTTTGGTGGAATAACGCATACATCGGATTGGATATCTACAAAGCTTTTTTCGTCAAAGAATTTTGGATCAACAACAGCTGAATGTATATTTGTGAAAACCTTAAACTCGCTGGAGCATCTGACGTCATATCCGTAACTAGAAACTCCATATGAAATAAGTTTTTGGTCATTCTCATCAAGCCTTACTTGATTTTTTGAGAAAGGCTCTATCATTTTATACTCAGCAGACATTTTGGTAATCCACTTATCTGATTTAATCGTCATTTATTTCTGTTCTCCCTTGAATTGCCCTAGCAATAGTATTTCCATCAACGTACTCTAACTCTCCACCTATAGGAATACCATAAGATATCCTAGAAACTTTTATATTATTGATATGATCTTTTATAAACATTGCGGTTGCATCCCCCTCAACTGTAGAGCTTGTTGCAAGGATTACCTCATTTGTTTGCTCTTTAGCAATTAAATTTAGAAAATCATTAATGCCTAGGTCTTCAGGACTAACTCCTTCTATAGGAGAAAGTCTTCCAAGTAAAACAAAATACTTACCTCTAAAACCTCCTGTTGATTCTATTGCAAGAACATCTGAGGGGCTTTCAACAACACATATATTGTCCTCATCACGAGAAGTATCTGCACATATTTTACATAAGTCATTAGACGTAAGCATTCTACATCTATTACACCTGCTAATTTCTTCTACAGCCTCCTGCATCGTCTTGGCAAGAATACTTGCTCCATCTTTGTTTTTATCGAGCAAATATAATGCCATTCTTTGAGCAGACTTTTTACCAACACCAGGAAGAATGGTTAGAGCATTAATTAGGTCATTTAATAAGTCTTGATGCATTTTATCCTCTTGGCTTTATTGAGCCTTCATCAATATTTCCATTATGTTTTTTTAGAAAGTTTTGAATCGATTGATTTGAAGAAATAGATTTTTCTGCAATTTTTTGGGTGTCAGCTTGTTGTTTATTATGTAAATTTATTGGCGATGATGAAGTATCGCCATGCTCAATTTTTATCTCAATATCGCATTCTAGTTTTTCTCTACAGATCAAATTAAATTCTTTAAAAACATTCTCAGGAATACTGTTTTCTTCATCATTAGTATTTAAAATCAGAATATTTCCAGACAGTTCCTTAAAAGATAAGTATCCAAAATAATTTCTAGCAAAAGGACTTAAATCTAAGGTATTAAAAAAAATAATCCATTCATCTTTTGTAGTAATTTTTACTGCCTGATTACCTGAAGAACTAGGTATCTTATTTTGCGATATATGACTATCTTTTTCTATTTTATCTTCTTTAATATTTTGTACTTTAAGAGTATCAATTTTTAAATTTTTTTTTTCACCAGCTATAGGGGCTGTCTTGACACCGCTTTCTTCTATTTTATGAAGTGGGTTAAAAGCAAGCATTCTTAGTATGCATATTTCTAGTGCCTCTTTTCCATTGGGATGAACGCTAAATTTTGAATACGCATTTACAGCTATCTCATACAGTAATTGACAAAACTCAGCATCAATTTTATTGGCTAATGCTTGTATTGATTGGTCTTTTGAATCTCCTAGAACCTGATACAGTGATATTTGATGAATTATTGAAATAATATTCTTTAAAATTACTTCATATTCTGGAGATAATTCTTCAATTTTATATAAATAATTAAACGCTTCTTCGCCGCGTCCATCAATAATAGAATCTAACAAAGAAATCAAAAGTGTATTATCTATTGTTCCTAATAACTTATTAACGTTATTTGAATCTAGAATGCCATTTCCATGGGCTATTGCCTGATCAAGAAGCGTTAAGGCATCTCTAACAGATCCAGATGCTGAAGATGCAATAAGTTCAATACTTTCTTGATCATAAGAAATATCTTCTAATTCAATAATTTTTTGAAGATGATTGGTAAGAGTTGATCCTCCAACAGTTTTGAGATTAAGTTGCAGGCATCTTGATTGAACTGTTTTTGGTATTTTTTCTGGATTTGTTGTCGCAAATATAAATACAACATGAGAAGGAGGTTCTTCCAATGTTTTTAAAAGTGCATTAAAACTACTTTTAGATAGCATATGCACCTCGTCTATTAAATAAACTTTATATCTCCCACTCGATGGTGACTGGGGAACAGTTTCTAACAGATCTCTCATATCATCTATTCCAGTCTTGGAAGCAGCATCAATTTCAAGGAAATCTAGATTTCGACCTGATTTTATTTCATTACAATTTGTGCATTCATCACAAGGTTTTGAAGTGGGATTTTCAAAAGAAAGGCAATTCAAACATTTAGCTAAAATTCTTGCAAGAGTCGTTTTTCCAACACCTCTTGTGCCAGAGAAAATATATGATTGATGTATTCTTTCTTGAGAAATGCCGTTAGATATGGCTTGAACAATATGCTCTTGGCCAACAACTTCTTCAAAGTTTGCTGGTCTGTATTTTCTTGCTAAAACCTCATAGGACATAGCGATAAATCATAACATGACCTAGCTAAAAACTGAGTCAATTTCTTGAAAACTAAAGCCCCTATTTTGTAAAAAAACTTTTTGCTTTGATCTACTCTTAAAGTCACTAGCAACACCATCTCTATACTTTTTATTAAACGCATCTAGAGCCGCACCCTTCCAACCGCCAACTTCATCAAGAGCTACAGATGATATGGAATCATTTATACCCCTGCTAGATAGCTCATAACCAATCCTCTTTGGTCCAAAACCTTTTCTTTTTCTTATACGAGCATACATTTCTGCATAGCGCTCATTGTTAACAAGGTTATTTATTTTTAGCCTTTCAATAACCGAATAGATTTCATCAGGGAACTCAAATTTTTTTAAAAGTTTATTTTCTAGCTCTTTTTCAGAATGCTCCCTTCTTGAGATAATATCCAGAGCTTTGTTATAAATATTTGATTCTATTTCTAAAGTCATTTAGTCAAATGGTACGACTCTTGATTTACCATTTCGTTTAATAATTCTTACCTTTTGATTTTTTAAAAAATTATATGAACTAGTTTCTTGAATGATGGATATAAGCTTTCCAGCATCTGTTTCTATAAGCAATTCGATTGCATTTTTTTTTGTTATTTTAGAGCCTATTTCTGCGCCCGCCGCAGACCCAATCAGGCCACCAATTAACGAAGCTATATCAGATTCAGTCTCTGATTCTGTTACTCCCTTTCCAGCAACACCACCAATTAGAGCACCAGCAACTGCTCCTTTTTGTCTATCACCTTCGATAACCACTTCAGTTATATCTATAACCTTACCCAAAACAACGTACTGTTGTTTTTGTGCATCACCTCTTGAAACAACATCAGGGGCATAAGAGGTATTTACACAACTGGCTGCAAATAATGAAATCATCAATAGGGTTAGTATGTTTTTATTCATCGACATTCTCCATAAGTTTATAATTACGTTCCAGCTCTTCTGCGATCATAAAGTAGTTTCTATTTTTATTCATACCATCAAGCAACTTAACTTTATAAATTTTAGAATTAAATTTTGATTCTATGAGTTGTATTTTATATCCAGTATTAAGTTTTTCAATATCACGAGAATCTACAACTGAAAATTCATCCCAGTCATTAAATTTTCTCGCTCTGTAAGTATTATATGCATCGCTTGGTAAATAATATAAAACCTCACTACCAGAATTAGATAATCTACTACTTCTAGTTTCTAACTGCCAAATATCTCCTAGAGCCGGTTTTTGTATTTTAGTTTCTTCTGAAATTAATGCTGGCAAAAGTAACATAGATGCAAGAGTTAGTAATATTTTATTCATATAGGTTTGACCAAAGTTATTCATTAAAGTTTCACTAATATTTTAGCAGAATAAAGAAACTAGTCCGAATGCACTTGTAAAAAGTATAAATGACCATAACTTAGTTGTAAGGAAATGCCATTTGGGTTTCCATATTTTAATAAGCATGCCTTCGGGGTGCTACTAACAGTCGCTTATAAAGGAGGACTATTATGATACTTAATTTTACTGATCCGTTGTTTACAACAAGAGTACTAGGATTTGAACCACTATTTGATAGATTGCAAAGACTATCTGAATCAACAGACAGATCTTCAAACTACCCCCCATACAATATTAGAAAAGATGGTAACTTTTTTTCAATTGAAATTGCTGTTGCAGGCCTTACAAAAGAAGATATTGATGTTGAGCTCGCAAATGGAGTGCTTTCTATAAGTTATGATGGAGCTAAAACTGAAGTAGTGAATGGAACGAATGAAGTTGTATATCAAGGTATAGCACAAAGAGCTTTTAAACAACAATTTACTCTTTCAGAGGATGTCATTGTTCAAGGTGCGGAATTAATAAATGGACTTTTGACTATTAATTTAGAAAAGATAATCCCAGAAGAAAAAAAATCTAAAAAAATTGAGATCAAATCTCCAAAAAGAATTAGTAACAAATAGATTTTTTAAATATATTTAAGGGGGCGCAAAAAGCGCCCCTTTTCAATTCATAAGGTAAAATGTTTTATATGAAAATGATTAAGCTTTGTTTGCTGCTAATTACTTGCTCGAACTTTATATTCGCTAATACCGTAAGCACAGGACATGCTGAAGTGTCTATTGTAAAGAGTTCCATCAATCAAACTGCTGCAAATGAATTAATTATTGGCATCAAGATGGATATGCAAAATCATTGGCATACCTATTGGAAAAATCCTGGAGACTCAGGGGGACCTGTAGAGATTACATGGGATGTTCCTGAAAGTTTCGAAATAGGCCCTATTTTATGGCCTACACCTAGCTTAATTCCATACCCACCATTAATGACATATGGCTATGAAAATTTTGTTATATTTCCAATAAAAATAAATATTCCGCAAGGCAGTGAGACAGAGAGATTTATAGCCGATATAGATTTCCTTATTTGTGATGATATATGCGTCCCAGAAAGAGCCTTCATAGAAACGTCCTATGCTGATTTGTTATATGATTCTAGACTTGATGACGCGTTCAATGAATTACCATCAACTACTTTACCAGTCTTACCAACCCTTAAAAATAATGATCTAGAATTGAGGTTTTCATTCAATCAAGATGTTGAAGAAATATATTTTTATATCAACCAAAGAGACACGGTTCTTCATGCAAGTGAACAGACTTTAATAAAAGAAGAAAATAATTGGTTGCTCATAGTTCCACTAAATAAGGGTATCGATACACCGAAATCTATTGAGGGTATTTTAAATGTTAATGATGAGTCATTTATTATTAGTGCCTCATTATCGCAAGCTGATGAATCACCTGAGACACTTTCAGTTCTTTCCGCAATTCTTTTTGCATTTTTAGGAGGATTAATCTTAAACCTAATGCCCTGCGTATTTCCTATCATATCTCTTAAAGTATTAAGTTTTATTTCTATGGGCGGTGAATCAAAAAATAAAATAAGAAATCACTCATTGCTATTTTCTCTTGGCGTCATTTTGTCATTTGTAGCTATTGCTGTTATTTTGTTGGTTTTAAAAAATAGTGGTTTATTTATAGGTTGGGGCTTTCAATTACAGTCACCTCTTATAGTTGCTACCTTAAGCATATTAATGTTTATGATTGGTCTTGTTCTGCTATCGGATATTAATATCGGAGCATCACTGACCAGACTTGGTAGTGTGGGATCTAATAAAACAGATTATTCGAGTTCTTTTTTAACTGGAGTTTTAGCTGTAATTGTTGCATCTCCATGCACTGCACCATTCATGGGAGCGGCAATTGGTTATGCATTGATTCAACCATCTTTTGTAACATTACCTATCTTTATATCACTTGGATTAGGTTTTTGTATTCCATACTTAATACTATCAGTAAGGCCTGAGCTAATTTCAGCACTTCCAAAACCAGGTCAATGGATGGAGACTTTAAAAGAGTTCTTTGCTTTTCCAATGTTTGCAACATCACTATGGTTAATATGGGTTTTTAGCATTCAAGCCGGAACGGATGCATTAATAAACTTACTAATTAGCCTCCTTATGATAAGTCTACTTTTTTGGGTATTTAGCAAGTTAAGAATTAAATACATAAAAATATCAATAATTTTAATTGGGCTTCTCATTACAACAAACCAATTATATACAATAAAAAATGCTGAGATTAGCGACGTCGTTCAAGCAAAAAATACCAGCAACAAGCTCTCATGGAATTTAAATATAGAAGATACATTTAAAGAAAACGACCAGGCTTATTTAATTAACTTCACTGCTGCATGGTGTATTACCTGTCAAGCAAACGACAAAATTGCCCTTTCAAGACCATCTGTTGTGGACTATATGGAAAGCAATAATATCGAATATGTCGTTGCTGATTGGACTAATAGAGACAAAGAAATATTAAAAGTTCTAAATACATATGGAAGAAGTGGAGTGCCTCTTTATGTATTTTGGAGGCCAGGAATGGATGAATCTATACTTTTACCAGCCATTCTTACTGAAAATCTTGTTCTAGACATAATCAGCCAATAAATCCTTTCCTTGTTTTTTTTGGAGATAATATTTAAAAACATTTATAATCACGAATATTATTATTTTTGGGAGAGATGGTATGAATGCTAGTCCTTTTATACTTTTTGGAAATATTCATTTAATAACAATGGCTTTAATTGCATCTGTTGCTATATTCCTCCCTTTAGCTTGCAAAAATCAATCCACATCAAACAAGTCATTAATTTCTAAAATTATTGCTTTTATTATCTTGTCGCATGTAATTATTTCACCCTATAAAGATTTATACCTTCTTCAAAATCCTTATAACTGGAGAGAAATTTTACCAATACATATGTGTGATTTATCTGAAATATTTTTAGCAACTTTTCTTTTAGGTGGTCCAAAAATTCTTTATAAATGTGCATTTTTTTGGGGATTAGCTGGAGCATCTATGGCAATTATTACCCCAGATATTCCAGTTATTGATCTTGATTATGCATTTTTTATGATAGGTCACGGAATGATTATTATAGGAATTATGTATGCAACAATATCTCTTGGAAACCGTCCTTATGCAAAAGATATATTAACTGTCTCTGCAATAACAGCCTTTGTTCTTCTTCCTATAGTATATTTAATTAATCTTATACTGGGAGAGCCAGCTAATTATTGGTACTTAATAGCGAAACCTGCAGGCGCAAGCTTAATGGATGCATTTCCAGAACCTCCCCTTCATCTTTTAATCACTACGCCACTTGCAATAGCAATGTTCTATTTAATATATATACCATATGCTATTAAAGATAAGTTGGCTAAATAGTATCAAATAAGTTTTGCTTAATATGGCAAAAAGATTTTTAATGTAATTAAAATGGAATATTAAATATGGACAATTTTTTAGAACTGGTTAGTCAGGTTTGGAATAGAGGTTTTCTGGGAATAGACCTAGGCTCAATAATATCCTCACTAGCTGTTATTTTAATAGCATTTTTATTCAGAGGTTTCGTTATTTCTGTAATATTAAATGCATTAGGTAGGCTAGCTGATAAGACAGAATCAAAAATTGATGATGAGATACTGAGTGCGCTTCGAAAACCAATAGGACTCATACCCGTTACGATTGCCTTTTATTTGTGTACATTAATCTTGCCTATTGAGGGTCTTGTTGGGGATATTGCTACAAACATTGTTAAGGCTTTTGTCATTTTTACTATTTTTAGTGCCCTTTCTAATGCTGTAAAGCCTATTTTTGTTGCTCTATCTACTAGCGCTTGGCTTACTGCATCAATGCAAATGTGGCTAGAAAGAGCATCACGTTTCTTAGTTTGGGTAATTGGTATAGCAATAATTTTAGATATTTTTGGTATTCAAATTGGTCCATTAGTAGCCGGACTGGGACTTTTTTCTGTAGCAGTTGCTCTTGGAGCTCAAGATTTCTTTAAAAATTTAATAGCTGGAATTCTTATAATTGGTGAACACAGATTTCAACCAGGAGATCGTATAGAGGTGTCAGGACAACTTCATGGAATAGTTGAGACAATTGGTTTTAGATCAACGGTCATAAGAACATTTGATACTGCACCAATGACAATACCAAATAAAGATCTCTCTGATGTAAAAGTTATTAATCACGGAGATATGTTTAACAGAAGACTAAATTGGAAAATCAATTTGATCTACTCTACCTCTGTTGAGCAATTAGAGTTAATACGAACAGAAATCAAGGAATATATTATCAATAGTGACGACTTTGTATCTGATCCTGACTTAGATCCAGTAGTAAGAGTTGTTGAGTTAGGTGCTAGTTCTATTGATATTTTAATTGTTGCCTACTCAGACCCGGTGGGCTTTGCAGCATACAATGAAGTGAAAGAAAATCTGATATTTAATATTATGAAAATTGTTAAAGCTAATAATTCAGAATTTGCATACCCATCAACATCACTTTATGTTGAGAGTATGCCTAAATAACAATATCAATACTTCTTAATGAGTGACCAATATATATTATCGATAACAATTGTTTCATTATTAGGTTTATTTATTTGGGGTAAATTTAGATATGATGCCTTAGCGTCAGCTGCCTTGGTCACACTTATTATTTTAGGAGTTATTCCTTCAAATCAAGCATTTGATGGCTTTGCCCATCCTGCCGTTATTACCGTTGCACTGGTACTTATTATTAGCCAAGGCCTAAAAAATTCTGGGCTAACAGGCCTTGTTGGAAAAATTATTGGCGGAAGGAGTTTTACTAAATTTCAATTTTTGATTTCTCTGTTGTTAATAGCTGCAATATTATCTTCATTTATTAATAATATTGGTGCCCTTGCCATTCTTCTTCCTATAACACTAAATATTTGTCAAAAGATGGACTGGCACCCTTCTAGATTTTTAATGCCACTCGCATTTGCCTGTATTTTAGGTGGAATGAATACAACCATTGGAACGCCTCCAAACATAATTATTTCTGAGTATAAATCAACAATTTCAAGTGCTGGCTTCAATTTTTTTGATTTTTCCTATGTTGGTCTCGTCATTACACTTCTAAGTATTGTATTTATAGCTGTTATTGGAAATAAATTTATTCAACTAAGAGAAAATTCTAATTCAGGCTCAGCGTTAATAGATCTTAAGGGGTATTTATTTGAAGTAGCAGTAAATGAAGACAGTTCAGCTATTGGAATGACCTTATCCGCATTTAAAAAAGAAGCTGGCGAGGATACAGAAGTTATTGGCATAGTAAGTGAGTCAGGGGGTGTGAAGAAAGTTAAAAATAATTTAAGAATTAAACCCGATCAAATCCTTGTAATTAAAACCCCACCCGATGAAATTGGAACAATTCTTGATGTATTTGGTTTTTCTATTCCAGAGGAGCTTCACTCTTTTAAAGATGAAGATTTAGAAGAAATTGAAGCCATGATAACCCCAGGCTCTAGATTAATTGGAAGAAAGTATGATTTTTTCTTAAAACTCGCATATGAAGAGCTCAATCTACTTGGTCTTTGGAGAAAAGGAGCAAGATATAGAACAAGGCTAACTAGAGAAACATTTAGAGCAGGAGATGTGTTGCTTTTAGGTGTTAGGGATCTTGATGAAGAAGACGTAACTAATAAAATAAAACATCTTGGCCTAATGCCTCTAAGACAGAGAGAACTTCAAACAATTCCTAGTAGAAGTAGATTATTAAAAGGTTTAGTATTTTTTACGACTTCGATTATCTTAGTTGCCTTAAATGTTCTTCCAACATCAGCAGCATTTCTTTTATGTGTTTTAGGCTTTGCTAGAATTAAAATTATTGATAGCAATTTCTATAGAGATATTGATTGGCCAATAATAATAATGCTTGCTGCAATGATTCCAATTGGAACTGCTCTTCAGACAACCGGCCTGAGTGATGTAATATCATCAAACATCTCATTATATGCAGCTGATATGAGTCTCTTTTGGTTATTATTTTTGATATTAGTCATAACAATGGCCACTACTGATATTATAAATAATGCAGCAACGGCAGTAATAATGGCTCCAATCTCTGCAGGAATTGCAATAGAGCTAGGTTATGCAATTGAACCTTTCTTAATGGTCGTGGCAGTGGGTGCAAGCTGTGCATTTTTAACGCCTATTGGTCATCAATGTAATACTGTAATAATGGGACCTGGTAACTATAAATTTACTGATTATTGGAGGTTAGGCCTACCATTAGATTTACTAATTATTACTGTTTCGATTCCAATGATTTTATTTGTCTGGACTTAGGTTGAAATTTCCAACTATGCTTGAAGACGAAAGTCTTGAAGAGTATTTTAAAAAAATTAAAAAAGTCTGCATCACTATGCATGACAAAAAGCATAATTTAAAAAAGTTTAATAATAAGAAAACTGTTGCATTTGTATCATTTGCAGATGGAGTAAAATACTCAGAACAACCGCATTACCTCTTATACTCATTAATAGATGAGTATTTTTCTTTATCTAAAAGATCTAAAGATAGAACAAAAGAAGTTGCTCTAATTTTTAAACAAATAATAAAAAATAATGGATGATTCTTTTAAAAGACCAAATAAGCTAACAGGAAAACCTTTTGAGGCTGGTTTTGAAGATGAAGATGGGAGGGTTTTTTTTAAATATCTAAACAAGCATGGCAATGACGGCTACTATCTTGAAGAATGGAAAAAAGATATGGGAGCTTATTTAATAAAAAAACAGAAAGAAGATTAATCTCTACTTAAGTCTGCCATTGCATCTATAATTTTTTCATAATCTTGGTAAAACTCTTTAGACTCGCCTATTTCTTCAGTTATAGGAGTTACTACATCAGTCCCCTCTTTAATAATACCAAGGTCTAAAAGGGTTCTCGCTGTCATTACAGCGGTTGATACTCCTGCCCATCTAAAATATTTTAGCGGCCCCCATTTTTGAATATCGCCATCATTATTTTGAGCGTATTTAGTTATTCTTGTAAAAACAACATCATTTTCTCTATCTACAAAGGTGTATTGGCCAAACTTACCAGACGTATTAAATATTTTACTTTCATCGTCATGTTTAGAAATCCACCAATGCAATGAATAGCCTCTTCTTGGACTTTCTGGCGTGAAGCCCCAAACAACTTTAAATGTCTCATCTATAAAAGCCTTAGGTATTATTTGCTTTCCGTTCCATTGACCGTTTCTAGCAAATAGTAAGCCAAACTTTGAATACTCTTGGGCAGACATATCTACGCAACAGTAAGTAAGAACATTTCCATATTCATCTTTCCAAAGTTTAAAATCTTTCATTCCAATTGGTTCAAATATTCTTTTAGAAAGAAGCTTGTCCGCTTTAACTCCAGTTACAGAATGGAGAATATCACCAATAATCATTGAATTTACATTGTTATATTCCCATTTAAGACCTGCATTTTTTTCAACTCCAACAGATTTTGCATAATCCAAATGATTGCTTTGAAAAAACATTTTTTCATGTTCATGGGCAGGGAAATCTAAACCACTAGACATATCTAAAAGATCCCTAATTGTGATCTCTGATCTTTCGTCATTATAATAGTTAAGGTACTTTCCAACTTTATCATCAAGGCTTCCTATCTCACCTTTTTCAATAGAGATACCAATCAGAGCTGCATAGTAACTTTTAGCCATTGACCATGATGTTCCATGAGAAGAGGAGTCATAACCATCTGCATATCTTTCTCCAATAATTTTTCCATTTTTTATAATAACTACGCCCAAAGTAGACTGATCATTAAAAGATAGATTTATAAGTTTATTAACTTTTTCTGAGTCAACATTTTGGCTTTCTGGGGATGATAGTTCCCATACGTTTTCAGGGTAATACATATCACTTGAACTTAATGAGGCAAGAAATATTACATTAAAAAATATTAAAAATTTGGGAGTAGATGCCATTTGATTTTCCTTAAAAAAATATTATATATTTTTTTTATTCTATATGAATTAAATAATACAATTAATATTATAAGTTTTATTGATATATAATTATAAATATATATAATAAAGACGTTTTAACAACATATGGAGCTATATATTGAACACGCAAGTTAAGAACGCCACCCCTCAAGAGGCTTTAGAATGGAGTCAAACAGACTATTTTATGGCAATGAAGTTTGATCCATTAGTAATGTTTGTAGTTATACCTGCTGCTATACAAGTAGTTGTGTTGGCTTTAATGCTATTTTCTATGATGCTTACTGGAATAGTCTTTGATTAGAGTTTTCAAACTTTTGATAGGAGTTGGTGGTGGTGATGATAGCTTTTCTCCTTCCCCTCTTAAGATATTAATAACATCTATTATTTTAGGATTTCTTTTCTTATCTATCATTACAATTTTATTAATTATTACTGAGAAACTAGTATGAAAAATATATTTATAACTATAACTTTTTTTATCAGCCTAGGTATAACGGCTGAAACTCATATAGTTAAAATGCTTAATCAAGGCCCTGAAGGTATTATGATTTTTGAGCCATCTGTTCTTGATGTTGATGTTGGTGATACTGTTATCTTTGAAGCAACTGATGCTGCTCATAACTCTGAGTCAATTGACGGCATGATCCCAAATGGTGCATCGTCTTGGAGTGGGTCTTTAAGTAAAAATATAAGTGTTACATTTGATGTGCCAGGTGTTTACGGTTATCAATGTACGCCACATTCTATGATGGCTATGGTAGGGCTAATTAGAGTAGGAAAAAATGTTGACAATTTAGAGTCATTAAAAGCTATTGCAGAAATCAAGAAGTCTTCATTTGTTATGAATAAAGACAGATTGGAGTCTTATATAAATAGCTTGTAAAAAAATTTATATAATTTAGCCAGCCACCTCTTTCCAAACAAATAACTTTGTAGAAACTAGCATCCCAATAACTATCCAAAACGCTATACCGATAAAGTTTGAATAAATATCCATTAGCTGCAGTCCGTCGTTAGCAATTGATCTCATTGCATCAGCTACCAAGGTTAGAGGTAAAATTTCTGCGAATGGTTGTATGAATACTGGTAAGGATTCTAAAGGAAAAAACACCCCTGATAATACTAATTGTGGGTATATAAATATTGTTGCCATAACTCCAACGCTTTCTTGTGTTTTTGCTAAGCTACCTAATGAAAAACCTAAAGTTAAAAACATTAGAATACCGAACACTATCACGAAATATAAATTAAAAATATTGCCAACTACATTTACATCCAATATAAATAAAGCAAAACTAAAAATAATACTCAACTGACCCAAAACTATTACCATTCTTGCTATTACTATAGCTATAACAAAATCAATAGGTTTTATTGGGGTAACAAAAAGACGCTTAAGAATGCCCCTTCGCCTAAATTCAACTACATTAAAACCACTTCCAGCAATACTCAAGTTCATTAGCATAAAAGCCATAATTCCTGGTAAAAGAAAATCGATATAACTTAATGTTCTTGATTTAACATCCTCTACTACCAATTTAAACATAGGAATATTACCCGTGATTTGACGCTCAATAGATAAGAGAGATTGATTAAGAATTGGTTCTATGGTCTGAATAAATTGGGTTTGAGATTTATCTACCAAAAGCTTAATATCTAAATTGTCTACTTCAATATCCATGGCTCTAGGAATAATTAATACAACCATCAAGTCACCATTAATTAAATCTGTTCGTAATTTATCTTCGCTGTCTTGTTCAACATTAAATAGATTACTCGAAGTCAATTGCTCTATAAATTCTTGAGATAAGTTTGATTCAGAATTGTTAACTAAACCAATATCTATAGGATCAGTATCGCCCTCATTGAGCCCAACTATTCCTAAAATTAAAAGAGGAAGAATGAGGCTAAAAATAATATATTGCTTATTTCTTAAAAAAATTTGGATAAATACCTTTGTTAAATAAGCTTGAGGTTTATTAAACATGTTAATCCCTTAATCCATGACCTGTTAAAGCTATAAAAACATCTTCCATATTTCCACTAATGACCTCTCTCTGCTTGTCTGGAGCATGTTGTAGAATTAAATTTTGAGGAGTATCTTCAGCAATAATTTTTCCATAATCCATTATGGCTATTCTTTGGCATAATACTTGAGCTTCTTCCATATTATGAGTAGTTAAAACAATGGTCATCCCCATTTTATTTAAATCTAAGACTAGGTCCCACAAGCTTCGCTTTGCCTGTGGATCGAGCCCTGTAGTTGGTTCGTCTAAAAATAATACTAGTGGGTTATTAACCAATGCGCAGGCAATAGAAAATCTTTGCTTTTGACCACCTGATAGCTCGTTTGCTTTTGCGTTAGCTTTGTCCCCTAAATTGACTTTATTTAAAAGCTCCATGGGATCATTTGATGAACCGTATAAGGCACTAAATAAGTTAAGTAATTCGGATAAGCTCATATTATCGAAATACTCATTTGCCTGAAGCTGGACTCCAATAACCTGCTTAACTTGATAGGGATTAATACTTACATTAATTGAATTAATAAAAGCTGTTCCATCATCTATATCTTTAAGACCTTCTAACATTTCAAGTGTTGTAGTTTTTCCTGCTCCGTTAGGACCTAATATCCCATAAATTTCCCCTGCATTAATAGACAGAGATATTCCATCAACAGCTTTAAGGTATTTATTTGAATCTTTTGGATCCTTGTATGTTTTTACAAGGTTGTTAGCTTTAATTATTGGCATAATCCTATAATAATATTTAAAGAGTTTAGCATTCTCATAACTTTTAAGTGCAAGTCATTAAAGGTTCTTGGTATTTAAAATAAAGTGGTAGACCCGAATGGACTCGAACCATCGACCTCCGCAATGTCAATGCGGCGCTCTAACCAAAACTGAGCTACGGGTCTAAGAGAAAAGTATTATACAGAATTTATTATCTTCAGTGTTCCAAAAAAATATGTTCTTTAAATATATATATTATCTCCTAGCGATAAATGGATTATTAGAGGAAATTGTATTGATAAGAATGAAAGTATTAATACAATACGTGCAGCTAGCAACGTCTCCCCCCTATTAGAATTTGCTAGTCTAAATGGAGGACTTAGTCCTCCATTTTTTTATAAACCTACTTTCATAGACTCAATTTTTATCTTAGTAGCGCTAAGTATTTTTTGACTCTCAGCATCGTCTCTTTCAACTAGCAATTTTTCAATTTGTAATAGGGATTTGTCTATTGAGCCCCACAAACCGTCTGTTCCATTTCTCTCATCTATGAGTTCCTGATACCTATTGTTAATATCATCAGGTATATTCGTTGAATATTCAGTACATATTATTCTTTCTGCAAAAATTCTCAATCTTTCATCTTCGAAGTTTCTAGAAATTTTTACTAAATGATTAAGATCCTTAGACATATGAAATTCTTGCATTAAATCTTTATCTTTGTATGAAGGAAAACCACCTGAATATATGGTTCCTTCAATATGCTCAGACTCAGGAAAACTCATCATCCTATCTTCCATAGCTTGAGATACTTTTTGTTGGAAATCTTTATCTGATCTAACTAAATCTGCTCTTCTTTGTAATTCAGAAAATTCTATATCAAAAACATCTGGATTTTTAAGATATTTTGAAGAACATACGGGGATTGTTTTGTTAATTTTGTATTTTTTAAGGGGTCCGTCTCGGCCTTTTGATTGAATTAATTTATTTATTTCCGTAAAGTCTAAATCGAGTATGTCTTCAGGATCATAACTTAAATCATAGAAAACAATTTCATTAGGTCTACTAGCATCAGCACCACATAAAACCACTGGGTACTTAAATGTATGCCTTCTATGAATTTCACCCAATGCTAAAAATTCTTCAGAATAAAGCAAAGATTTAATTCCAGGCTTTGTTGAAATATTCACAAAGGATTCAAATACCTCAGGTAGTCTTTCCTTGATAATTCTGCACATCTCAATCATAAGATTACAATCGGCTATTGCATCATGCGCATCACCTGCATCAATACCATGCTCTATGGCTAAATGCTCTAACTTATAACTAATGCCCGGACCTCCTTCAAATAATGGCATAGATATTTCATCAGAAAAATATGCAGCAATATTATGAATCATTAACATTAAATCTAGTCTGCCATTACCATTGGTATTAGTCGTATAAGGTTCCAATAGGTTCCAAAAAAACTGTCTTCTAACCAGCTCTTCATCAAAAGCATGCCCGTTATAAGTTATAAATATTGATGGGTTTTGTGCAGACCATTCTTTCCATTGAAGTTGAAGATCCTTCATCATTTGATAATGAGATATATTTGAATTAAAAAGATCTATCTTTTTGTTAGTAATCATTGCCATAGGTTGAGGTATAACCCAGGGTAAAGGAGCACATCCTATATTTTGCTCATCTAATGTATCTAATGAACTATTAGTTAGAACAGATCCGCATTGAAGAATTTGACTAAAGTCTTTCTGAATCCCAGTCGTTTCAGTGTCGTAAAAAACTAAATTGAAATTATTTGTCAAAATAAGGTTAGCTTCTGGATATGTTTGAAGACTCTACACCTGAATCTTTCACCATATATTTGCCAAGCTCATGTCTTGCTACAGCTCTTCTATGAACTTCATCCGGACCATCTGCAAGTCTTAGAGTTCTCATATGGGCATACATTTGTGCAAGTGGATATACCTGTGAAACACCAGCGCCACCATGCATTTGAATAGCCCTATCTAATACATCACAACATACGTTTGGAGCTACAACTTTAATTTGAGCTATTTCACTTGCAGCCACTTTATTTCCAACTGTATCCATCATTTGAGCAGCTTTTAGTGTAAGCAATCTTGCTTGATCTATTTCAATTCTTGAGTTTGCAATAATGTCCATATTGCCACCAAGCTGGACTAATGGTTTTCCAAAAGCAACTTTTTCCATACCATGCCTACACATCATTTCTAGAGCTCTTTCAGCGAGACCAATTGCTCTCATGCAATGATGGATTCTGCCCGGCCCTAGCCTTCCCTGAGCAATTTCAAAACCTCTACCCTCACCTAATAATAGATTTTCTTTTGGAACTCGTACATTTGTAAATTTAATATGGCCATGACCGTGAGGTGCATCATCATAACCAAATACATGCATCATCTTTTGAATCTCAATTCCCTCAGAATTCATGGGAACTAAAATTTGAGATTGTCTCTGGTGTCTATGATTTTCTGGATTCGTTACGCACATGAAAATTAATATTTCACATCTAGGATCTCCAGCCCCAGATGTCCACCACTTTTCTCCATTGATAACGTATTCATCACCATCTAAGACAGCTGAGGACGCTATATTAGTAGCATCTGATGATGCAACACCAGGTTCTGTCATTGCAAAAGCAGAACGTATGTCACCATTTAAAAGTGGTTTTAAGTATTTTTCTTTGTGTTCATCATTTCCATATCTTTCTAAAACTTCCATATTTCCTGTGTCAGGAGCTGAACAATTAAATACTTCAGATGCAATACCGTATGCACCCATAATTTCTGCTAAATGAGCATATTCATAGTTAGTCAGACCCGCACCATTTTTACTTTCAGGTAGAAAAAGATTCCATAAGCCAGCAGCTTTTGCTTTTGCCTTCATCTCTTCCATAATTGGAGGTACTACCCATGTTCCATTTTCATCTTTCGATTGTTCGTGGTATAAATTTTCATTATGAGCAATTTCATTCTGAATAAAATCATCAACTCTTTTTATTAAATCTTGAGCAATTGGTCTTAGTTCTGACATCATTTAAATCTCCCTTTATATACTTATATTTGTTACCATTATAAGTCTGATGAATAGTATGTTTATTGATTTAACTAATAATAGCTCTATGTTAACAACAAAGCTATATCAAAAAATACAAAATATCAGCTAGTAATTTTGAAAAGAGGTAAATATGAAAATTAGTTCATTTGATTTAAATTTATTTGTTATTTTGAATGCAATATACACCGAGGGCAGTTTAACCAAAGCTGCAGAAGTTGTGGGTATAACTCAGCCAGCTGTTAGTAATGCTCTATCCAGATTAAGAGAAAAATTTAATGATGACCTTTTTATTAGAACTGGTTCTGGGATGGTTCCAACTCAGAAAACAGAAAATATTATTAAAGATATTCAAAATGCATTATCACTTATGCAACTAAGTGTTAATGAGCCTGATACATTTGATCCAAAGATATCAAAGAGAACATTCAAACTTTCATTAGGAGATGTTTCTGAGGGAAGAGTCCTTCCGTTTATCATGAATGAGATAGATAAAAAGGCTTCAAGTGTATCTCTTGGTAGCTATGCTTATAGCAGATCAGACCAAGTTCATGCGCTTGCTACAAATAATTTAGATTTCGTAGTGGATCCAGTTATTCCTGTATCTGATGAGATTGATTCATTTAAGGTATTTGAAGATGATTGGGTCGCAATGCATAGAGATGGACATCATCTCGCTGATATTAAAAATATTACTATTGAAGATATCTTAAATCAAAGGCATCTGCACGTCTCTAACAGAAGAAGAGGTTTGCATTTAATTGACTTAGAGCTAGATAAAATAGGATATAGGCGCGAGGTGGCCCTTCGCTGTCAACATTTCTTAATTGCCCCTCAAATATTAAGATCAACAGATCTTGTCTTAATGGGCACTAGGAGTTTTGCAATTGCCAATAATCTTCCTTTTATTGAGGTGCCAATAGAAATACCATCAATGGAATATTTCCTGATATGGCACAAAAGCGACGAAGGAGATGGCGGTCACCTTTGGATGAAAGATCTTATTATTAAAGCTTTTATAGATGCTAAAAAATAGTTTTAACCTAGCTTGTGCCCTGCGGTCTTTACTAATCCACCATCAGATGTAATTGTCTCACCAACTGTATAAGCACCTGCTCTAGAGCATAAAAATATTGCAAGCCCAGCTATATCCTCAGGGGTACCAACTCTTTTTCTTGGATTGGCTTCTGCTATGAAAGAGTAATCCGAATTCACTGCAGACCCAAGCATTGCACTAGGATATGGTCCGGGGGCAATTGCATTGACAAGAATATCTTCCTTTACAAGTTTGTTGGCAAGTACTCTTGTTAAATGATGAACTGCAGCTTTAGATGTGCTGTAGGAATATGTTTCAAAGGCTGGAACATTTAGTCCATCGATAGATCCTATGTTTATGACTCTTGAGGGATCATCAATTGTTGCATTTGTTTTTAGAAGTGATTTAAGTTTTTGAGTTAAGAAGAAAATACTTTTTACATTAAGATCCATTACTTTATCCCAACCAGTTTCAGAAAAATCTTCTAGGGGTTCTCCCCAAGCAGCTCCAGCATTATTAATTAAAAAATCAATACCATTTTCTTTTTCTGTAATTTGTTGTGTGAAATAATCCATGCCCTCTAAAGTACTAAGATCGCATGGTATTGCTATACATTCTGCGTTATACCTTTCAGATAGTTCTTTTGCTTTTTCCATAAGAGGTGGTGCTTTCCTAGCTGAAATATACACTTTGGCACCATTAGCTAAAAAACCAGCAGTTATCATTTCTCCAATTCCTCTTGATCCACCGGTAACAACAACAACTTTTCCAGTAACGTTAAATAAGCTATTAATTTCCATTATTTTATCCTTATGTGTATGTTTGACTGCTTATTATATATTGCATTTTTATAAAACTACCACCTAAAAAATATATTGACGGATAATTAAACAAAATATTTTTTTAAAGCCATTTCTCTGATGTAAAATAGGATATGTTTACATTTCATCTGGTCGGCCTTCTTACTTCTATAGCAGTTTTGGTTTGGGGTGCTGACAAATTTGTTGATAACTCATCACTTCTTGCAAAAAAACTTGGCATGAGTGAATTAACCATTGGTTTAACAATAGTGGCGCTCGGCACTTCTGCCCCAGAAATTTTTGTAGGTATTTCATCAGTAATTAATAATAGTGAAGAATTAGCCATGGGCACAGTTGTTGGCTCTAATATTTCAAATATTGCTCTTATATTTGGCGTTTCTTGCATTGGGATAAGTATTAAGCCATCTAAAACTTCTTTTATTCAGTTCCTACCATTTCTATTAGGAGCCATTTTATTGGGGTTAAGCTTGCAAGACCTAAAGATCACTTCATATGAAAGTATTACTTTTGTATTACTATTCTTCTTATTTATTTTAATAACATATAAATTTAAATCGCATGAAGACACTAGCCCCTTAATAGAAGACCCAGACTCTCCAATAAGTAATACCAGTTTATTTCTTGCTATTGGTTTAATAGCTTTAATAGGAGGATCTCATTTTGCAGTCATACATGCAGAGTCTATAGCGATATTATTAAATGTCCCTCAATTAATTATTGGATTAACTATTATTGCAATTGGGACAAGCTTGCCAGAATTAGCAGCAACCATATCAGCAATAACCAAAAATAAAAATGATATGGTAATTGGAAATGTAATTGGTTCAAATGTTATGAATATAGCCTTGGTTGTTCCAATTCTTGGATTTTTTTCCAATACCTCTCTTCATCCAACAATCTACTCTAGAGATTATTTAGTAATGTTGTTAGTTACTTTATTATTTATTTTGGTTGCGACAATGTATTCATCTAAGTATTTTGGAATAAAGACTATTAGATTGATTGGTTGCTGCTTTGTATTAGGATATTTTATTTATATATTAAATATTAGTAATCTGATTTAGATCCACTTAATACTCTTAAAAAACATAAACCTATAGCTACTGCACAAATTTCGAATACAAAAAAACTATTAAAGAAAGTTGGTGATGATGGCAGTAATGAAAATAGTACTCTACCAGACGCAATTGACCCTGCTAAGAATGTAAGAAATTTTATTGAAAAAATACCAATAGCTTCCTTAGCAATCCCCACTATACACATTAGACCAATACCAATGTTTAAACCACCATATAATCCCGCAATTTCAGAGTAACCAATTTCTGAAGTTATACTCAATCCAACCGCATCTAAAAAAGAAGGAGCGGATATCTCCATGGAGATAAATAAGGGATCTAAAATAGCCCATAAACCTATTAGTAAGTAGGTAATCCCCATAAAGAATAAATAAAATCTTACTAACCAAATCATTTAAATGCCATTATTAAAAGTTATTGCAATACCGGAAGACAATCTTCACAATATGCTTTTAATATTAAACTAACATCATGAAAAAACAATTAAAAAAAATATTTTCTTTACTAATTATTTTTATGACTATCGATTTAAATTCACAAACAATTCTACTTAATCCAGAAGATAAGCTAAGTATTCCTCTGCCACTTCCATATGATGGGGAGATCTGTACTGAGATAGATGTTAAAAAATTTATGGAAGCTACAACAAGCAAATCAAAGCAACCAATTATAATATTTGGCGGAAACTGGTGTCCAGATTGCAGAATATTAGATGGTTCACTGCAAGTACCTTCTATCAAAAAGTTTATGTCAGAGCACTTTGAGATTATGCATATTGATGTTGGAAGATATGATAAAAATATGGAACTTATGGATTATTTTGGAGTTGCTAGAGAAAAAGGAGTGCCTAGAGTTATTGTATTTGATAAAGAAATGAATATTCTAAATAGCTCATCTACAAAAGAGTGGACTACAGCAAGAGAAAGAAGTCTACAGGATATATTTAACTACTTTCAAAGATTAGCTCTCTAAACAACTAGTATTTAAAGTGCTTTATCTCTTCTCCACTTTTGCCAATATCGGTCATAGCCTTAATACCGATTTCTAGATGTAAATCTACCCACTTTTGGGTCACTTCTTTATCAGATGTTTCTGTTTTAACTCCCTCAGGGGTTAATGGAACATCAGAAACTAATAGCAATGCCCCTCTTGCAATTTCATTAAAGTGACCAACAGAAAATACAGTTGCGGTTTCCATATCAACACCAATAGCAGTTGTCTTTTTAAGTCTCTTAAGAAAGCGTTTGTCATGCTCCCATACTCTTCTATTAGTAGTGAAAATAACTCCAGTTCTATAATCACTTTCTTTCTCAATTATGATGTCTGAAACGAATTTATGAAGTTTAAATGAGGGTAATGCAGGGACTTCGGGTGGAAAATAATCATTTGAAGTTCCATCTCCTCTTATAGCGCCGATTGGCAGAATAAAATTACCTATTTCTGAAGAATTTTTTAACCCACCGCACTTTCCAAGAAAAAGAACACCTTTAGGCTTTGCAGCAACAAGTAAATCCATTATCGTTGCAGCATTGGGTGATCCAATGCCATAGTTAATAATTGTTAGTCCATCGCTATTAGTGGAGGCTTGCATAGCCCTTCCTTCGCCATAAACATCACAGTTAAATCTATCAGCAAATTTTATAACATAGTCTTTAAAATTAGTGATTAAGATATAATCGCCAAACATTTCTAATGGCATTCCTGTATATCTTGGAAGCCAGTTTTTTGCTATCTCTAGTTTTGTGTCCATTGTTCATTATAACTTAAATTCATAAGTGATAATATTATTCGAATTGCTTATCAGTACTTGCAAAAATCAGATAGAAAATACCACCAAACAACAACATGTATGAGCATATATGAAATATTAATTCCCAAGAATTAGTTATATCAAGTATGAAGCCTGCAGCTAATGGACCAATCACTGCTGCGATCATGCCTAGACTTCCAGAGATACCAACCAATGTCCCTGTATATCTTGGACCTAAATCAGCATGATTGACTCCAAAACCTCCAGCAGCAATTCCAGTACAAATATTTGTTGCACATAAAAGAGAAATTATAAAAAGGTGTGAATCTTGAAATGGTATTAAAAATAAACAACAGGCAGATCCAAAGAAACCGATAGAGTTAAGAACTTTGCGCACCTTAATGACTTGATATTTTTTCTTTATAAGGTTGTCTGCTAAAAAACCTCCAGCAATAAGGGAGACTACTGAAAAAAAACTTGGAATTAAAATTAAAAAGATAAAAACACTAGAATCTAAAGCTATTCCTAATCCTCCTAATGATTCAGGGCTATTAATAAATTTTGGTAAATAAGAAAGAAAGATAAATAATGCCCAATTATGACAAAAGGTAGCTACTGTTATCGCCAGAAAAGGAAGATTTGTTATTACTTTTAATATAGAAATTTTTGGGGCTGAAGAGTTTGCAGGTGCCTTTCTAATTATAAAATCAAGCTCTTTGGAGGATATATCTTTATGGTCACTTGGGTATGATGTAACGTTTTGCTGCCAAAAAAAGAACCAAATTACTCCCAACATTCCAAAAGAGTAAAAGACCCACTCCCATGAATAGCTAGCAATTATTAAACTTGTTACAAGATATCCAAAAACAGTCCCAACAGAAATACCACTATTTGTAATTGCAATTGATCTTGTTCTCTCTTCAAAAGGAATCCATCTAGCATATAAGGCATGCCAAGAAGGAAAGGTTATGCCCTCACCTAGACCCATTAAGACTCTTATTGTTAAGATTGCAAAAAATCCATTATATGCAAATGCTGGAGTTAAAACTGTAAATAATGACCAAAGAAGAAGACCATACCCAAGCACTATTTTGCCACCATATCTATCAGCTAAAAATCCACCAATAGTCATAGTAAAAATATAACCTAGATAAAAAGAAGAAAAAATAATGCCTACCTGAGACTCACTCCAGCCAAACTGTTCTTGCATTGGGATAATGGCAACTGAAATATTCACTCTATCTATGTAGCAAATAAAAACAGCCAAGAATGACATAAAAATAACTCTGAATCTAACAGGTATTTGCATAAACTAAATATCCAATAAAACTACTAAATCATAGTAACTTATATATTTTATTTTTGCTTTTTTAGTCTCTTCTCTAACAAATTGAGATTCAAATTTCCTGGCGATCCCATAGAGTGATTTAAAGATTTTCTTTCAGGTAATAAAGAATGGTCATCAGAATTTTTTACTAGACTGTATGCATCTCTAAAAGGAACTCCATCAGAAACAAGCGAGTAAACTTTGTCAGTCATTTTCATTTCATTATCTATATATTTGTTGGAGTTAGTTTTGTTTATCTTAATTGTCTTTAGTAAAGCTGGGATAATATCTAATGATTTAAGTGAAGTGTGAAAACCATTTATTAGACTTCTTTTAGTTAATTGAAGGTCTCTATGATAACCACTAGGAAGAGAGAGTAAATTTTCCAGTTCCGATGAAAAGCCAGCTAAAATTGAATAATTTGCTCTTAATATCTCTATGACATCTGGGTTGTGTTTGTTAGGCATAATTGACGATCCTGTTGAATACTTACTATCAATAGATAATAGATCAAATTCTTGTGATAAAAATAAACTCATATCCCATGAAAATTTTCTTATATCTAACATTGATTGCTTCAAGGTATTAAGTATCTGCATCTCATACTTACCTCTGCTATTCTGGACATACAAACTATTTAACTGAGTTCTACTAAAACCTAACTCCTTGGTTACTAAGTCTCTATTTAATGGTATTGCAACTCCATAACCAGCCGCACTTCCCAATGGGTTTGAATCAACCCAATCAATAGTATTGTTAATTAGATCTACATTATCAATGAAGGATTCAGCATATGAAGAAAACCACAAGCCCCATGAAGAAGGCATGGCTCTTTGAAGATGAGTATATCCTGGCATTGGTAAATCTTTGTGTTTCTTTGCTAAGTTTAAAAAAGTTTCAGCAATTAATTTATTCTTTATTTTAAATTCAATAAGATTTTTTTTAGCAAATAATCTCATTGCCACCATTACCTGATCATTTCTACTTCTACCTGTATGAACTTTTTTACCAAGATCGCCAAGCTCTTTAGTCAAATAGAACTCAATGGCTGAGTGACAATCCTCATATTTATTAGTTAACTTAAATGTGCCGTTAATAAACTTCGTTCTTAGAACTTTAAGAGCTTTACTAAGCTTTGTTAGCTCATTTTTTTTTATTATCCCTATAGACTGCAGAGCTTTGACATGGGCTAGAGATGCATCGACATCATAAATGAATATAAATTTGTCCAACTCAATATCTTCACCAGCTAAAAAAGACGTAATTTCCTCAGATATATTACTTGTTTTGTTATTCCATAGTTTTTTATTCATAATTTATTCCTATTAATTCATCTAGGCTACATGCTGAATTAAGATTTTGTATAACTTGTGTAGCAGCTCCCTTAAGCAAGTTATCAAGAGCGCAACATACTGTTAAGTTTACTCCTGAATTATCAATAGATATTCCGCCTATTAAAACCTTGTGGGTATTAGCAACCTTATTAATCATAGGTATATCATCTAGAACTTCGATTAATTTAGAGTTTTGATAAAAATCAATAAAGGTTCCTAAAATTTCTTGATTCGTTTGACTTGTTTTAAGTTGTATATGAGATGTTATAAGAATACCTCTAAAAAAATTGCCGACATGAGGGCTAAAAGATATTTCTTCATAGCATTGCTTTGAAACCTCTTGCTCATGAAGATGATTTGTAAGAGAGTATGGAATAATATTATTCTTAAGATTGACAGGGTTATTTTTGTCATTTGGTGAGGCTCCAGCTCCACTATAACCAGAGATGCCTATAGAACTAACTCTTCCAGAAATAAGATTTTTGATTGGTGCCAAAGAAAATTGTATTGCAGATGCATAGCATCCTGGATTACTGATGAATTTAGTTGCTTTTTTTGTTGCAAGCTCGGGAACCCTATAATCCCATGTTTTATCTAATCTATGGTCAGAGCTTAGATCAATAAATATTATATTTGGATAATCTTTTTTAATAATGTTTATATAGGATTCAGATTCATCATCAGCCAATGCCATGATTGCTATATCAATATCCTCTAACTGCAAATTTGATATATCAAGAAGGCAGTACTTTAGATTAGATGATTTCTTGTAGCCCTCTACTACTTTACCTGCAGCTGTTTTAGAAAAAACTTTACTTAGCATAAATATTGGGTGGTCATTTAGTATAGAAATTATCTCCTGACCTACAAAACCTCTACCACCAATCATCGCTATATTGATTTTATTTTTCATATGCAATTGTTTCAGGTTGATTAGATGCCATTCTTATGCATTCGGTAAGCTCATCTAGATTATTAATACCAATCCAAAAGATATTCCATTCATTGGTTTTTTGAAAGCCATCACAAACATTCTTATAAAAGAAGTTTATTGAATTATTTGGTCTAGATCTCCAAAAAACCTTTTTGTGGTCAGCTGTCATCCTATTCCATATAGCATTACCAAGTCCCTCTCCTCTAGCGTCAGCTTTAACTGCGAATTTATCCATATAAGCTATCTTTTGATAGTGAGATATCGCTATCAAAGCTCTACTACAACCACTTACATAATATTCTTTGTCTTGATTAATAAAATAATTTTTATCGAGTTTTCCTTTAAATGCTGATTCTAGGATTGAGGTAATGTGGTCTTTATTTACATTATCTAACTCTTTAAGTTTATCTATGTGATGGCCCGCCTTTACCAAGGTTCCAAAGCCAGCATCGGTAAAAAGTTCTCTATTTAAATAGAGAGGTTTTGTTATTGATACCGAGCTGTTAGAAGGAAGATGATCAAGGAGAAGCTTAATCTCTTTAAGCTTAAGTTTCATTCCTGAGTGGAGCCATCCTTCAGACATTAATCTCTCATAATCATCTTTAATGTTTATCGTTGAGATTAAGTTATCTGAACCATCAAGGATTCCCCCAATCTCACTTAAAAAAATCACTTTATCAGGAGATATTTCTTTTGCCAGTGCCTGAGTTGCCTTGTCGCCATTAATATTTACTATTTGTTTTTTATCTGTATATCCCATTGGAGCTATTACTGGAACTCCTCCATTTGAAATAATATCCCTAATTTTATTTGAATTAGTTTCAATAATAGACCCAACGAATCCCAATTCTTCATCTTGAATGATGCACTTAAAAATATCATCAATCAAAGATACAGCCGATACATTCTTTTCAATCAAGGCAGATGTAATTTTTTGATTTTCAGCCTTAAATACATCAATAGCTTCATCTAGTACTTCTTTAGAAGTAATTCTTTGGCCATCTTTAAATGAAAACTGTATTTTTTTTTCCTCTAGTGCTCTTGAAAGCTTAGGACCACCTCCATGAACAATAATTGGTCTAAGGCCAACTTCATTTAAAAATACTAAAGAGGATATTAAATTTTCTAAATCATTTTCTATTACCGCTCCACCAACTTTAATTACAGCAAACCTAAAGTCATCAGAAGAAAATCTATCTAAGTACTTTCTTATCTCTTTTTCACTGCTCATCCCGCTGAGGAGTTTTAAAATAGTGTCTTTAGTAAAGTTTTGGTTCATTTTACTTTTTATTTATATCTGTCCAAGTTGCAGTGCTTTGACCAAGTAATTTAATAAAACCAGCTGACTCTTCGACACCCCATGAGGCAGACTGAGCATATATGGCTTCTTTACTAACTAGTATTTTTTTAGCTTCAACAGCTACTGCTTCTGACTTTCCTGGTGAAAGTAACATTGTTACTTTGCCGTTCACAGGCAGTTCAATATCTTGTAAAAAATTTTCGAGATTTCTTGCTAAAGGGTCAAAATAAAAGCCACCATAAACTAATTCAACCCATTTTTTACCGACAATAGGCTTAAAAAAGTTTTGTTTATCAGTAAAAATAGATTCCTCTAAAGCTCTATGTGCAGACTGAAGTATATTTATACCAGGAGACTCAAAAAGAAATCTTCCCTTAATTCCTATAATCGTGTCGCTGGCAAAAATTTCTCTCCCAATGCCATACTTGCCACCTAACTTGTTTAGTATTCTTAATAGCTCTGGGCCTTTAATAGCAACACCATCAATTTTTTTAGCCTCACCCTTTGAGAATTCTATTACTATCTTTTTTAATTTAGAGGGGTATTTGTCTGGTGTATTGCAAAGGATATAGCTTTCTTTGGAAGGTTCTTTCCATTCGTCTATTTCAGATCCAGAAACAGTAGCCCCCATAAGGTTTTCATTGATACTATATTTCGAGTGTATAGATGACACCTTGAAACCTTTATCTTCTAGATATTTCTGCTCATACCCCCTTACATCATTAACTTTATTTTGTATTTCTCTTATAGGAGTAATGGTCTTGTATTTGCCAAATGCTTGAATTGAGAGATCAAACCTTACCTGATCATTACCCATTCCTGTGCAGCCATGAGAAATATATTTGGTATTTAATTTTTTACAGAGCTTTATTGCTTCTGAAACTATAAGATACCTATCCGAGCATAGTGCTGGATATTTATCTTGATATAAAGCGCCAGACCAAACTAATGGCTTGATAATTTGATTCCATAAAAGATTATCAACATTTACATTAATATGTTTTTTCGCTCCGAGTTCATTTGCTCTTTTGGTAATTTTTTCCTCCTCTTTCTTTGGTGTTCCCCCAGTATTTACAAATATAGTATGAACCTCAAAACCTTTATCAATTAGGTATGGAACACAGAAACTTGTGTCTAATCCGCCTGAAAAAGCTAATACAATTTTTTTCATTTTTTATTTATCCTTTAATAAAGTTGATAGTAGTGATTTTTGAACGTGCATTCTATTTCCTGCTTCTTGTATGGCAACACAATAATCAGAATCCATAACTCCATCTGTTGCTTTGATGTTTCTTCTTAGAGGAAGACAGTGACTGAATTTAGCATTATTAGTCATTGCCATTTTTTCTTCATTAACAATAAAATGCTTATATCTATCTCTGATTAACTTTTCATCCTCAGGATTTCCATAATAACTAAGAGCACCCCAGCTCTTAGCATAAACAACGTCAGCATTTTTATAACCTTCTTTGATGTCATGAGTTATTGAGAATGAGGTGCCATTAGCATTACAGTTTTCTTCTGCATTCTGCATATATGTATCATGAAGTAAATAATCTTCTGTGGGACAAAGCAACTTAACGTTCATACCAAACTTGCTTGCAATTAATAAGGATGAATTTGCTACTGCAGTATTTAAAGGTTTTGGATGATATGTCCAAGTTAATAAGTAATCTTTTCCAGAAAGATCGCCTAGCTGTTCTTGCATAGTTAAAATATGAGCAAGCTCTTGGCAAGGATGGGTAATAGTTTCCATATTAACTACTGGAACAGTTGCATACTTTGCAAAACTTTTAATAACATTATCTGATAAATCTTCTTCAAGATTAATAAATTTAGGAAATGCCCTTATTGCTATTAAATCACAATATTCAGAGAGCACTTTTGCAACTTCTATAATATGTTCTTCTGAATCTGTATCCATGACTTCATTTAATTTGAATTCAATTGGCCAAGCATCTTTTCCAGGATGAAGGACTACTGCAAGTCCTCCTAATTGCTGGATGCCAAGCTCAAAGCTAGTCCTAGTTCTCATAGATGGATTAAAAAACATCAATGCAATAGATTTATTTTTTAAATTATCCTGAAACTTATTTACTTTTAGCTCTTTTGCATAATCTAAAATATCTTGTAGATCTGATTTTGACCAATCCTGCGTAGAAATAAAATTTTTCATAATTACCTTTATTTTTATAAAAAAAAACCCAGCATAAGCTGGGTCTAATTCACAATAGAAAAGACCCAGCTATAAAGCGGGAACCCGTCTTAATCGTGTATTTGTGTTAATCATTGCAAATCAGTATATATATAAATAATAGTTTGTAAACTTGTCAGTGACTCTATTTATTAAGGCTTAGGGTCAGATGTTTATGAAAGTTAACAATTGCTTTTTCAAAAAAACCAAAAGTAAGATATGTATTAGCTGAAGTTGTGACTGTTTCTTGTATTGCTCTGGCAGCTTCTCTGTCTTCATTTTGACCTGACTCATTAACAAACTGAGCATCCTTCTCTGCCTCTTCAAGGGATATATTTTTGCCATTTAATTTTGGATTGTATATAAGATAACTAACTATTTTTACACTGGATGGTGATAAGGGCTCCATGATTGTTAGACTTGAATGCTTTGATAAAATAGAAACGCTTGCATTAGGAAATAGATGGAATACTGAAGTAGCAACACCATTTAATTTTCTTTCATTTGGATCTATATGCCTTATTTTTTCTATTCTTTTGAAAGGAAAAATAACTCGTGAGTTGGAACCAGATATCTCTACAAGATTGATATTATCCAGGCCAAAAGGATAAAAAGTATCTTTATGAAGAGATTTTATATGATAGCCCTCTAGAAGAGTTTCTGTTAATAGTTTCCAGTTAGCCTCATCGACAACCTCGCCATAACTAAACATTTTTTGTTCAGGTTCAAAAAAATCAATAGCGTTTTCTAACATATGATCTTCTATCTTTCCTTCCTGCATTACATATACAATTCCACCCTTTTCAATTGCGCTTATTTCTGTAAGCCCCAAATCATTGGTATCTAAATCTGGAAAGGCCTCTTGGCCTGGAATGTTTTTAAGCTTTCCATTTAAGCCATAAGCCCATGCATGATATGGACAAACAAAAGCTTTCTTTTTGCACCCACTTCCATCAGCAACTTTCATACCACGATGTTTGCATGCATTTATAAAGGCTCTAACGATACCATCCTCACCTCTAACCACTAACAAGGGTGTTCCTGATGCCCTTCTAGCTATATAGCTTCCATTTTCAGGTAACCCTGCTGAGGGACAATAAGGAATAGGAGATCTTCTCAGTAAAGAAATTTCAGCATCAAAACGATCTTTTGAATAATAATTACTTACCGGCTCTTTCCAAGTTGTATCACCAAGATCGGTGGTTCCATTATCGATATGATTAAAAATCCTTTCTATTGCATCGGATTCATTTAAAAAGTGATTATTTATAGATTCATCTTTCTTTGAATATGTCATGTAAATATTATTAAGTGTGTAATTGGATTATAGGTCTCTTGGGCTTTTAACTAAAGAGTCAATCTACTTAATTGGTAGGGATGGAGGGAGTCGAACCCCCACGCCTTGCGGCACTTGGTTCTAAGCCAAGCGTGTCTACCAGTTCCACCACATCCCCAGATGGGAGCATTATATAGATAATATTAATTATTTGGGAGGTTTTATGGCAGGAATTACAGATTAAAATCAAGCTGATTTTTTCTTTTTTTCTGAAGGTAATATAAGCATATGCCATAACAGACTACAAAAAAGAAAACAGTTACTGAATAAGTTGTAAAACCATCATATATAAAGCTAAAAATTTTTGAAAATAATGCGCACAATGTTATGGACAGCAAAACATTTCCAATTTGAACTCTTGAAGAAGAGAAGATAAATCTAATAGATAAATACCCAATTCCAATAAGAATGCCAGATAAGCTTCTAACCATTATTCGCGTATCTAAGTCATTGATCTCAATAGGAATGAAAATATTATTTACTCCTGGAGTAAGAACATTTAAAAACCCTAACAAGAGCATAACAATCGATAGGATAAGAATTATTCCTTTTAAAATCATAGAACACCCAGCATAAAAAGAGCTAATAAAAATGAAAGAACTCCAACACACATCCAGATATACATTTCTTTGTAATTTTTGAACTTATATGAATTTATTGCAAGAAAGCAACAAAATATTGGAGCAACCACTAGCACCCCATAACCAACTAAAATTGCTAGTGGAATAAAGGCAAGCAGTAGAAAAACTTGTAGTAAAGTTTTGTTCATGAATATATAAAACTATTATTTAAAACTATTGTCAATCTTGGTTTTCAATTTCTAATACCTCTTGAGATGCAGAATAAATTTGAGTTTGAATTTCAGAGATTGTTTGATTTAGTTGAGTTTTATAATTATTTAAAGCTCTTACTGAATCATCCATCAAAATCATTTGGGTTTCGAGCGCTCTTAAAGCTATTTCTAAATCATTAATTTCTGAATTAGTTTTTAAAAGATCTGATAAATCTTTTGTAGTGCTCACGATATCTTCTTTATTAGATTCTATCTTTTTAGATGCTTCTTTTATTGAAATTTCTATATTTTTTATAGAGCCATTAATTTTATTTGTAGTTTCTGTTAATTTAGTTATATTCACTTTATTTCTTTTATTACTTAGATCCCAAAGTTTTCTTACCTCTTTATCAAGAAACTGAATGGATGCTGATATATCAGTAAGTGAGTCATTGTTAATCTCATCAGCAATATTTATTTGCTCTTCGATAACGATTAGTCTTTCATTGATAGAGTTTAATGATTCTTTATTAGATTTAGATTCAATATTTTGCCAAATACCCAACACTAGAATACTCATAAAAACTAAAACATATAAAAAACCTACAAATAGACCGCCTGATGTCTTTTGTTTTAGATATGCCGGCGATGATTTATTTGGTTTCATTGTTTGATTCATGTATTAATTATTAAAAAAACTACTTTATAATATATTTTACATTAACTATTTAGATAAATATGAATTTAGATTTCTCAGATGACCAAAAATTCCTTCAAAGTGAAGCCCGAAAGTTTTTAGAAAAAGAAGGCTCTATTAATAGGAGTAGAAAAGTTCTTGAGGATAAGCAGAGCATAGACAAAGAGTTATGGAACAAGATAGTTGAATTAGGATGGACTGGCATAAGAATACCTGAGGAGTATGGAGGATTGGGCTTGGGTCACCTTGAATTATGTGTTGTGGCAGAAGAGCTCGGAAGATACTTAGCTCCTGTACCCTTCTCATCTTCAGTTTATTTATTTACAGAAGCAATTATTAAATATGCAAGTGAAGAAGTTAAACAAGAAATTCTTCCAAGATTAATATCAGGAGATATTATTGGAACTTTAGCGGTAACAGAAGATCTTTTTGCTCCTTCAAAAACTAATATTAAAACATTAACTGATAATAACCTTTTAACTGGAAGAAAAATTGCTGTTCCTGATGCTGGAATAGCTACACATTCACTAGTTGTTTCAAATTCTACCTCTGGCATATGCATAAGGTTGGTTGATCATTCTTCTGATTCAGTAATTATTGAGCATCAAGATACGATAGATGAAAGTAGAGGTCATTTTTCAGTTGAATACAACAATACTCCAAGCATACTAATTGGCGATGATTCAAATGGCTGGGATTTCTATGAGAACCTTTTAGACCAAGCAGCAGTTTTATTTAGTTTTGAACAAATTGGTGGCTCTCAAGCCTCATTAGATATGGCAACAAGTTATGCAAAAGAAAGATATGCATTTGGGAGACAAATTGGTTCCTTTCAGGCAATTAAACACAAATTAGCTGATATGTATGTTGCTATAACATTAGCTAAATCAAATTCATATTATGCAGCATGGGCTTTGTCTACAGACTCATCAGATCTATCTGTTGCATCAGCAACTGCAAGAGTAAGTTCAACCAAAGCTTTTCAACTTTGTTCAAAAGAAAATATTCAAACTCACGGAGGAAATGGTTTTACTTGGGAGTATGACTGTCACCTCTATTACAAAAGGTCTAAGCTTTTGTCGGTAAATATCGGCTCATTGCCGAACTGGAAAGAAAAATTAGTTAGCGGCTTAGAAAAATCAAACACATATTAGGAAGTAAAAATGGATTTTAATGACACAACAGAACAAGCTCAATTTAGAAAAACCTGCAGAGAATGGCTTGAACAAAATGCAGAACCAAAATCAAGTAGCAGTAGAGAAAGTTTTTCTGATATAGATTTTTTAGAGGTTGCCAAACAGTGGCAAAAGAAAAAATATGATGCAGGCTGGGCAATGCTTCATTGGCCAAAAGAATATGGAGGAATTGCTGCATCACCAATAGAAAGAATTATTTGGGCAGAAGAAGAATCAAAATTTAATGTACCAAGAGGTATATTTGAAATTGGGCTTGGTATGTGTGGCCCAGTAATGATGGAGTATGCAACCGATGAGCAAAAAGAAAGATTTTTACCATCAATGGCTGAAGGTACTGAAATATGGTGTCAGTTATTTTCAGAGCCATCTGCAGGGTCTGACGTTGCAGGCCTAAGAAGCAAGGCTACACAAGATGGTGATAATTGGATAATAAATGGCCAAAAAGTATGGACTTCTGGTGCTCATTTTTGTGATTACGGCATCTTGGTTGTGAGACATGATCCAAATCTTGAAAAACACAAAGGTATGACTTTTTTCTTTGTTGATATGAAATCTCCAGGAATTGAGGTCAAGCCAATAAAACAAATAACTGGAGGTTCTAGCTTTAATGAAGTGTATTTTACTGACGTTGTAATACCTGATTCTCAAAGACTAGGAGCTATCGGAGATGGTTGGAAGGTTGCAATTACAACTCTAATGAATGAAAGACTAGCAGTTGGAGATGCTAATGGTGCTGATGTAAAAGAAGCATTTAATTGGGCTAAAAAACAAGATGATTCTGGAGAATATCTAATTAATAATAGGGCTGCTAGAGAATCTATAGCTGACTGGTATTGTGAAGCTAATGGTCTTAAAAATACTAAATTAAGAACTATGTCTGCCCTTTCTAAAGGTGAAACACCTGGCCCTGAAGCATCTATAACCAAAATAGTAAGTGCTAATAAGCTTCAAGATATTGGTAATTTTGGAATTGACTCTTTAGATATGGCAGGAATGCTAAAACCAGAAAATAATGAAATACAAAGTTTTCAAAATGCTTGGCTTGGAGCCCCTGGTTTAAGAATAGCCGGAGGTACAGATGAAATTCTTAAGAATATTATATCTGAGAGAGTCTTAGGACTTCCTCAAGACCCAAGAGCAGATAAAGGTTTACCATTTAAAGATATACCATCTGGGAATTAGTTTAATATTAAGACTTAAGCTGAGGAAATAAAAGAACATCCCTTATTGATGTTTGATTGGTAATCATCATAACGAGACGGTCTATGCCTATTCCCACTCCAACCGCAGGCGGCATTCCATGCTCTAATGCAATAATGTAATCTTCATCATAAGACATCGCCTCTTTATCACCTGTATCTTTTGCTTTTACTTGCTCTTTAAACCTCTCAGCCTGATCATCAGGATCATTTAGCTCGCAAAAACCATTGGCAATCTCTTTTCCACCAATAAATAGTTCAAATCTATCTGCTATGTTTGGATTTTCATTATTTCTTCTTGATAGTGGAGAAACCTCAACAGGGTAACCTATGACAAAGGTTGGTTGGATAAGCTTATCTTCTACTGTTGACTCAAATAGCTCTAAAAGCTCTTTACCTCCAAGCTTATTTATATCTTCTTTGCTAATGTTTTTATTTTCTTCAAGGACAAGATCTGTAAGGTTACATTTTCTAAAATTAGACAAATCAATTTCATCATTACCCCACATCACTTTATGCCCATCATTGATTTCATCTGAAGCTGATTTAATCATATTTTCAGTAAACTCTATTGTTTTTTCCAGTGTTGTAAAAGCCTCATAGTATTCCAGCATTGTAAATTCTGGGTTATGTCTTGTAGAAAGACCTTCGTTTCTAAAGCTTCTATTTATCTCAAAAACGCGCTCAAAACCACCAACAAGCAACCTTTTTAAATATAACTCTGGAGCTATTCTTAAAAATAACTCTCTATCTAATGCATTGTGTTTAGTTACAAAGGGCCTTGCAACAGCCCCTCCAGGGATTGGATGCATCATAGGAGTTTCTACCTCAATAAAATCTCTATTTTTTAAAGAATTTCTTACAGATTCAATAATCTTGGTTCTATTAATAAAAACTTCTTTAGAATCCTCATTACTCATTAAATCTAAGTATCTTTGCCTGTATCTGGTCTCGATATCTGAAAGGCCTTTAAATTTGTCAGGCATAGGTCTAATAGACTTTGTAATTAAAATAACATCACTAGCCTCGATCGTAAGTTCATCAGTTCGGGTTTTAAATAATTTACCCTTCACACCGATAATATCGCCAAGATCCCAGGTTTTGAAATCTTCATAAAGTTCTAAGGGAACTGTATTCTTACTTACATATATTTGGATATCTCCACTAGAGTCTCTTATTGTTGCAAAACTTGCATTGCCCATAACACGCATAAGAACTACTCTGCCAGCAACTGAAATATTTTCTATGTTTTTTTCTACCAACTCTTCTTTAGTAAAAGTGCTATTTTGAGAGTGAATATCTGAAGCATAGTTTTCTTTTAAAAAATTATTTACATATGCTTTTTTATTATTTCTAAGGACTTCAAGCTTTTTTCTTCTTTCCTCAATGATTCCCTCTTCGCCACCTATATTTTCTTCTGACATTTAAACTCCTGCTTTTAAACTTGTTTTCATAAACTCATCAAGATCGCCATTGAGAACTGCTGATGTATTTCCCGTTTCATAACCCGTTCTTAAATCTTTTATTCGTGATTGGTCGAGAACATAAGATCGAATCTGGCTTCCCCATCCTATATCTGACTTACTTTCCTCAAGTGTTTGTCTCTCTTCATTCTGTTTTTGTAATTCTAACTCGTATAGCTTTGATTTTAATTGTTTAAGTGCACTTTCTTTATTTTTATGTTGCGATCTTCCACTTTGACACTGGGTTACAACGCCACTTGGTATGTGAGTAAGCCTAACTGCCGAATCTGTTTTATTAACATGTTGTCCGCCAGCTCCAGACGCCCTATAGGTATCAATTCTAATATCTGCATTGTTAATATTAATTTCAATAGAATCATCAACTTCGGGTGATATAAAAACAGATGCAAAAGAGGTGTGACGCCTGCTACCAGAATCAAATGGTGATTTTCTTACCAGCCTATGAATGCCTGTTTCAGTTCTAAGCCAGCCATATGAGTGATCGCCGCTGACATGAAGAGTAGCTGACTTTATGCCTGCAATTTCTCCGTGTGATATTTCTGTTATATCAATATCAAAACCTCTATTTTCTGCCCATTTGGAATACATTCTTAATAACATCTCCGCCCAATCTTGAGCTTCAGTCCCTCCAGAGCCAGACTGTATTTCTACATATGCTGATGCTGGATCCATTTTATTAGTAAACATTCTACTGAACTCTAAACTGGAAACAGCCTCTTCGAGCACTAAAAAATCCTTAGCTATTTCTTCTATTGATTTCATATCAGATTCACTTTCTGCAATTTCAAGAAATACCAAGCCATCAGATACTCTCTCTTCTACGGATTTAAAATTTACAAGTGATTTCTCTATTGCTGTTTTTTCTTTGCTAATTTTTTGCGATAGCTCAAGATCAGACCACACCTCTTCTTTTGAAAGATCAGACTCGATCTGTTCAAGCCTTTGCTCTTTAGATGAAACATCAAAAATACCTTCCCTTATTTCATTTAACCGATTTTTTAAATTACTAAGACTTGATTTTAATTCTATGGAATCCATTTCTATTTATTATGCGAGGTTATAAATTCAAAAATTGCATCTTTAGATGCTGGAAAATTATATATTTTTTCTTTTTTATCAAAAATAACAGATAGAGAATCCGGAGTATCTTTTATTTTAAGACCTGCATTATGAATAACATCAGGAAATTTTGCAGGATGAGCTGTTGAGAGTATTACAGTTTTTCCTTCAAGCTTATCCTTAAGCTGCTCAACCGCCTTAGAGGCAACAGCTGTGTGAGGATCCATTAAGTAATTGAAATCAGTATATGAGTCTTTCATAGCGTTAACGGTAGAAAAATCATCAACACAATAACTTAAAAATAAGTCTTTTGATTTACTCCACATACTATCTTCTATTTTTATAGGAATCTCTGGGAAATCTGAATAAAATTTCATACATGATTTAGCATTCCTATTAGTGTAAAAATCATAAACCAGTCTCTCAAAATTACTAGCAATACTAATATCCATACTTGGAGACACAGTCTCCGAGACTTTTTGCTTCGAGTAATCATTATTAGAAAAAAATCTATGTAGAATATTATTATCATTGACAGCAACTAAGATCTTATTTAATGGCATCCCCATTTTATGAGCAGAGTAACAAGCAAAAACATTACCAAAGTTTCCAGTTGGTACTGAAAAGTTTAGCGGTTCTTTAAATTCTGAAATTTTTAACGATGCGTAAAAATAGTAACAAATCTGGCCAATTATCCTAACCCAATTAATTGAATTTACTGCAAGAAGAAATTGATCATTTTTAAGAAATGGCCTTTCACTAAAGGCTTTTTTTACGATCGTCTGACAATCATCAAAGGTTCCATCAATTAATAAAGTATATACATTAGGGCTGTCTACCGTTGTCATCTGCCTTCTTTGAACATCTGACATATTGCCTTCGGGTAATAAGATGAAGCTTTTAATAGAATCAAACCTTTTACATGCATCTATTGCGGCAGAACCGGTATCCCCTGAGGTGGCACCAAATACGATAGCTGTTTTATTCTGTCTATTTAATGACATATTAAAAAATGCGGCTGCAAGTTGAAGGCCAAAATCTTTAAACGCAGCGGTTGGGCCATGAAAAAGCTCTAAAATTGCATTTGATTCATCTAAATTTTGTATTTTTACTAAATTTTCTTCAGAGAAGTTATGCCATGTAGAGTTTAGGAGCTCAGTTACCTCTTCATCTGAGAAGGATGATTTGGTGAATTTTGGAACTATATAATTTGCAATATCGCTAAATGTTTTTAAAGTTCTCAAATGATCTAAGTCTACTTGAGGCCATTCATTTGGCATAAATAATCCACCATCACTTGCAAGACCTTGCATCAAAACTTCTTCAAAAGTCCTGTTATTATCTCCGCCTCTGGTGCTGTGGAATAACATTACTATTCAGCTTCTATTCTTATTGATCTTACTGCTTTGACTGAGTCTAACTCTAGTAACTCTTTTTGTAATTCAGCATGATCATGTTCCTTGAATGGGTCTGTAATTAAAATAATTGGTACAGAATTTTTGCCATGATCTTCTTTTTGAACTATTGACTCAATTCCAACTTTTTTTGATGCCAACATTGATGTTATTGAAGCCATTACACCAGGCTTATCTTCTGCTTCAAGATAAAAATAATATTGAAAAACTAAATCATTAAAATTATTTAATTTATATGTTGTTTTAACTTTTTGACTCTCATCAGATGAGACATCAGGGCAGTTAGATAAATGCACTAAGTCAGATATGAGACCAGAAGCAGTTGATTCTTGGCCTGCTCCAGAACCAGCAATATGAATTTTGCCAATTAAATCTGTATCGATTTCCATTCCATTTCTAACACCCGTTAAGTTAGCTAAATGGGAGGACTTTCTAATAAGCGCCGGGTGCGCCCTAAGCTCTAAAGACTCATTTTCAAGTTTAGCCACCGCCAAATGTTTAATCGTATAACCCATATCACTTGCATATGTAAAATCACTTTTTTCAATGCTTGTTATACCTTCGATATAAAAATCTTCAGGCGGAAGGGGTGTGCCAAAAGCTATTGAAGATAAAATTCCAATTTTATGGGCAGCATCCATACCTTCAATATCAAATGCAGGATCTGGCTCTGCATAACCCTCTTTTTGAGCTAATTCTAACGTGGGTTTAAATTCACTTCCTTCTTCCATATTGGAGAGAATAAAATTAGAAGTTCCATTCAACATCCCTGATATTTTTGAAATATTGTTTGCAGCTAATTCTTCACTAAGAAGTTTTATTATTGGAGTACCTGCGCAGACAGCTGCTTCAAAAAGAACTTTAACCCCATTTTTATTTGCAGCGTTGAATATTTCATCTCCATGATGAAATATGACAGCCTTATTAGCAGTGATTACATGTTTTTTGTTGCTTATAGCCTTCAATATTAGCTCTCGGGCAACATCAACACCACCAATAAGCTCAACAATTACATCTACATCACAATCAACAACTTCAAATATGTCTCTCAATATTTTTGTATCTCCAGGATTGCATTTAGGATTGTCTCTTCTTGCACCAATGACTTTTACTTCAAAAGAACATCCAGAATTTAACTTGATTGCATCTGCATTATCATTAAGAGCCTTGAACATTCCAGTAGCAACATTACCCCATCCGCATATACCTATATTTAATGATTTCATTTTATTTCCATTGAAAAAAAGTTTTTAATCCCTCTAATTGCTTGTTTAATTCTATGCTCATTCTCAATTAATGAAAATCGAACATACTCATCTCCATTTATTCCAAATCCAGCCCCTGGAGACACAGCAACGTTAGCATTTTCTATTAGTAACTTACTAAATTCTAATGAGCCTAGATGAAGATATTTATCAGGAATCTTTGCCCAAACAAACATTGTAGCAAGTGGCTTTTGAACATCCCAGCCTATTCTGTTTAATCCATTGCAAAGCTCATCTCTTCTTGATTTGTACATAGAGCATATATCAATAACATCTTGATCACAGTCATTGAGAGCCTTGATAGCAGCAACTTGGATAGGAGTAAAAGTGCCATAATCCATATAGGATTTTATTTTAGTTAGCGCTTGAACTAATTTTTTATTGCCACAACAAAACCCTACTCTCCATCCAGGCATGTTGTAAGATTTGGATAATGTAAAAAATTCAACTGCAATGTCTTTAGCTCCATCAACTTCAAGAATGGATGGCGCCTTATAGCCATCGAAAACAATGTCAGCATATGCCAAGTCGTGCACAATCCAGATATCATACTTTTTTCCAATTTCAACAATTTTCTTAAAAAAGTCCAGGCCGGCTGACTGTGTTGTTGGGTTAGAAGGAAAATTGATAATTATCATTTTAGGTTTTTTTATACCGTTTTGAATGGCTGATTCAATATCAACCAAAAAGCTGTCAAGATTTTCACACAAAGGTATTGAACGAAGGTTTGCACCAGCAATTACCACCCCATAAGAATGAATTGGGTATGTGGGTGATTGCACTAAGACATCATCATTATCTGAAAGAGTTGCAAGTGAGAGATGCGCAATACCCTCTTTTGATCCCATACAAGTAACAATTTCATTATTAACATCCAAATCAACTGAATATTTTCTTGAGTACCAATTACTTATAGCTTCTCTTAATTTTGGCAGGCCTGCTGATTGTGAATATCTATGAGTTGATGGGTTGCTAACAGCTTCAATTAATTTTTCAACAATTACACTAGGAGTAGCCTGATCTGGATTTCCCATTCCAAAATCAATAACATCCTCACCATTTGATCTTGCAATCTGTTTTAGCTTATTAATTTGAGCAAAAATATATGGAGGTAGCTTTTCTGCATTAGTAAAATGTTGGTCTGGCATGATTTACGTTTTGATTTGTAAAAGCAATTCCTCAGGTGAAACATAGCCAGGAATTAAATCTCCATCTGGAGTTATTATTGCAGGGGTCCCATTGATGCCAAGCTTTTGTCCAATAATATAATGTCTTGCAATTGGCTGCTCATCACAAAATTCTAGATTCATCTTTTTGTCGTTTTTTAAGTCGGTCATGGCTTGCTTAGGATCTTTTGAGCACCATGCACCTACCATCTTTGTAAAAGTCTGAGTTCCAATACCTGATCTTGGGAAAGCTGCATATTTTATAGTTATGCCAGCTTGATTGTACTCATCAATTTGTGAATGAAGTTTTCTACAATAGCCGCAATCAACATCAGTAAAAACAGTTATTGAAAATAATTCATTACTTGACTTAAAGGTTATGAGCTCGTTTGATGGGATAGAATTTAGAATATCAGAACGTCTTCCTTTAATTTCTTCTTTTGTGATGTTTGTGATATCACTTGCACCAATTTTATACATATCACCATATATAAAAAAACTACCATCCTCTGAAACATATATAGGCTGAAGGTCGCCATAATAAACTTTATAGATCCCTTTGAAAGAAGATGGCTCTATGCTCTCAATACTTGCGTCAGGAGGTAAGATATTTTTTAAGTTAGATGCAATTAAAGCTTCATCTGAAAAAGCAAAGTTACTAAACAATATAAATATATATAACAAATTACGTATTTTCATTTTTAACCTCTAGGGTGATGTTTTTTAAGGATTTCACCTAATCTTTTTTTAGCAATGTGAGTATATATTTGCGTTGTTGATAAGTCACTATGTCCAAGCAAAATCTGAACAGATCTAAGGTCCGCACCTCTATTTAACAGGTGTGTAGCAAATGCATGTCTAAGCGTGTGAGGTGAAATAGATTCTTTGAGATTCTCTTTTCTTAAATAAAGTTTAATTCTATTCCAAAAAGCACCACGAGTTATCTTCTTTCCTCTATTACTTAAAAAAATTTCATTGGAATTAATATCTTTTCTGTCTTGAAGATAGATATTTAGATGGTCTGCAGCTATCTCTCCATAAGGTATTAATCTTTCCTTTGAACCTTTACCCATTACTTTAGCTATCAGCCTGTTACAATCAACATCTGTAATTTTTAGGTTTATCAATTCAGAAATTCTCATACCCGTTGCATACAGCATTTCAATCATGGCCCTATCTCTTCTTCCAATAAAACTATCAAGACTAGGACTTTTTAAAAGAAGCTCTACTTCTTTTTCAGACATAGATACAGGTAAATACTTTTCCTGCCTTACCATATCAATATCCTCAACTGGGGATAATAAAATATGTTTCTTTTTTAATAAAAATATGAAAAAAGACTTGATAGTTGATATTTTTCTATTTACTGAAGAGCTTTTTAAGCCACTTTTAAACAAATGAGCTATATATTGATTTATATTACTTTTGGTTGTTTTTGCGAGCGGTATATCAGGATACTTTTCAACCCAAGCAGCAAATGAAGAAATATCATTTTTGTAAGATTGAACGGTGTTTTGTGAAAGCCCTTTTTCAATATATAAAGAATCTAAAAAGGATTCAATTAAATGATCCTTTTTGATATCTTTTGGCATTTACTTATCGAGTCTTTCTTTGATTCTTGCAGATTTACCTGATCTATCTCTTAGATAAAATAATTTTGCTTGACGAACATCGCCTTTTCTTTTGACTACAATAGAATCAATCATTGGGCTATGCGTTTGAAATGTTCTCTCAACTCCAATACCGCTAGAAATTTTTCTAACAATAAAAGATGCATTGAGGCCGCCTTGTTTAACACCCATTACAACACCCTCAAAAGCCTGGAGTCTTGTTCTGTCTCCTTCTTTAACCTTTACAGATACAACAACAGTATCACCAGGTCTAAATGAAGGAAGATCTGTTTTAATTTGTTTTTTTTCAAAATCACTAACAATCTGGGCAGGTGACCTTTCAACAGTTGATATGACAGGCGCTGTTTCTTCAGCTTCTTCAGCTACAACTTCTTCAGCAGGAGCCTCTTCAGCTACAACTTCTTCAGCAGGAGCCTCTTCAGCTACAACTTCTTCAGCTACAGTTTCTTCGGTTACAGTTTCTTC
>Ga0209533_1000089_pt1 | contig 77728 bp, 72 predicted proteins | sample COG_04_FD_184748 | JGI IMG/M metagenome (GOLD analysis project Ga0209533, IMG submission 184748) | Pelagic Microbial community sample from North Sea - COGITO 998_met_04 (SPAdes) (version 2) | ecosystem: Environmental > Aquatic > Marine > Neritic zone/Coastal water | place: Helgoland, sampling...
TCTTCCTCTTCCTCTTCCTCTTCCTCTTCCTCTTCCTCTTCCTCTTCCTCTTCCTCTTCCTCTTCCTCTTCCTCTTCCTCTTCTACTGCTTCGCTTGCCTCTTCCTCTTCCTCTTCATCTTCCTCTTCTACTGCTTCGCTTGCCTCTTCCTCTTCCTCTTCATCTTCCTCTTCCTCTTCTACTGCTTCGCTTGCCTCTTCATCTTCATCTTCATCTTCCTCTTCATCTTCATCTTCATCTTCCTCTTCATCTTCATCTTCATCTTCCTCTTCCTCTTCTACTGCTTCGCTTGCCTCTTCCTCTTCCTCTTCCTCTTCCTCTTCCTCTTCTACTGCTTCGCTTGCCTCGTCCTCATTCTCTCCATCATTGACTGATTCACTTGCCTCTTCCTCTTCCTCTTCTTCATCTTCGTCGCATGCGTCTTGACATAAATTATCACAACTAACTACGTCATCTTTGGTATAGTCTCCATTAAGAATATCATTAAACATTTGACAGTCAACCTTTTTATCAGCCAAATCTTCCTTTTCACGTTGTGATGTTTTTTCTGTTATATCCATTTTAATATTCTCTGTATCAAATTTTTCAAATTCACTAGTAATTGTAGTCATCTGTTTGTTAAGCATAGATAGTTGTTTTTTAATAAATTCTAATTGTTGTAGTTTATTATTTAGATCGGAAAGTTCTGTTCGAACCGATTCGGTAATCATAGTTTGAAATGAAGAACAAAGTTGTTTGTACATTTCTTTAAGTAAATTTTGAGTTAATTTTTCAGCAAGATTCTCCATATTAATATATTAAATGATTATGCATTTAATATATTTTCAATTTTATTAATTATTCGTTAATTCCGTAATTTCCCTCATTATACAACTGAATCGTTTTTTTTTCATCAACCTTAATTAATATCTCTTTTGTATTTATAAAATTAAATTGACTAACATATTTAAATTTTATTGATCTAGTTCTATGTTCAGGTAGGTCATCTTGAAACTTAATCATAGATGGTGTATAACGAATAGTGCCTTCATTATAATTCGAAATTCTTATATAATCAAATATTTTTGATTTAAAATCTTCTTCATCATTCATTTTCACGTGAAGTTTATCACCCTTTTTAACTGTGTAATTTTCACCAGTTTGAAATTTATAATTAAAAACAATTCTATCATATATTTTAGTATTTTCACTAGGCAAATTACCTCCAACGCGTCTATTTTTTTTCAATCTATTTTTTCTAGACAAACGCTTTGATTGTTTTCTTTTTAATACGCGTTTTTTTGACTTTTTTAACTTTAACTTTTTATTTAACTTTCTACGTTTATTGGTATATTTTTTACGTGTAAATTTTACCATTTATATATTAAAATATTAAAATTAATATATATTATTTATTTACTTTCTAGTGCTTCTTTTTCTAGTGCTTCTTTTTTTTGTCTTACCTTTACCATCTTTGCGAACAAAACCGAATTTACCTTTTTGGGTGAAAAATCCGGCTTTTTCAAGACGTTTCTCTTTTTTGGCTGTGGTGTGTTTTGCTTTTGATACAATGCGACCATTTTTATTCATTAGAAGTTTATCTTTTGTTAATCCTCCTGCCGTTTTATACGCAGTTCCGTGGTGAACTTGTGCACGAGTTCCAATTAGTGTTGGGAATTTTTTACCGTTAATGTGATACATACCGTCGTTTTGTCTCATAGGCTTTTTCATATGTATATAATAAATATTTTATTTTAAATTAAATTAATTTTTTGGCGCTTCTCCCGAACCATAAGGTCCTCCTTCGAAATAGCCTAAATCATTTACTTTTTTTTCCATATTGTTCAACCTAGGAATATATCGTGTTTGGTTCATTAATTTTAAAGCAATTAATCTTTTAGTTGAAAGGTTATTTGAATTCGGGTTCATTAAATCCTTTTTGTGAATAGTAGTTGGTTTATAAGTAAAAACCATTCTATTTCCTAAAATACGCTGACTCATAAATATAATAAATAATAAATAATAAATAATAAATAATAAAATTGAAAAACAAAATAAACAAAGAAAAATATATAAACAATGGACCTTGCTAAGCAATACCAAAAAAAGACCGACAAACAGCATATATTGGATAATCCCGATACTTATATTGGGTCAGTCGAAAATGTTGAAAATAATAGTTGGGTATTTGAGGATAATACAATTGTAAATAAGCAAGTTGAGTATATTCCCGGATTATATAAATTATTTGACGAAGGTATTGTAAATTGTCGGGATCATGTAATCCGGATGAAAAAACAAAAGGAAACAAATGAAAATACAAACGTAGTATCTTATATAAATATTAGCATTGAAGACGATGGAACAATAGAAATGATAAATGACGGAGACGGGATTGATGTTGCTAAACACCCCGAATATGATTTGTGGATTCCCGAAATGATATTTGGACATTTAAGAACATCAACAAATTACAATAAAGACGAAAAGAAAATAGTAGGGGGGAAAAATGGTTTTGGATTTAAATTAGTATTAATCTGGTCAACATATGGATATATTGAAACCGTTGATAGTGTTAGAAAGTTAAAATATTGTCAAACATTTGAAAACAATTTGGATGTGTTGGGAAAACCAACTATTAGAAAATGTTCAACAAAGCCATATACAAAAATCCGGTTTAAACCCGACTACGCAAGATTGGGAATAAGCAGTTTAACTGATTCAATGAAGTCATTAATGATAAAACGAGTCTATGATATTGCCGCGATTACAGACACGAGTGTAAAAGTAAAATATAATTCAGAACTTGTTCCGGTTAAAAATTTTGTACAATATGTAGACAAGTATTTAGATGATTCTAGTAAAAAAATACACGAAGATTGTGGCGAACATTGGGAATATATCGTATCACTTGCGCCGACAAATGAATTCACCCAAGTATCGTTTGTGAATGGAATAAATACAAGCAAGGGAGGAAAACATGTAGATTATATACTAAATCAAATTACGAAGAAAATGATTGCTTATATTGAAAAAAAAAAGAAGGTTGTTGTTTCTGCGAATATTATTAAAGAGCAACTAATTATATTTGTTCGATGTAATATAGAGAATCCGTCATTTGATAGTCAAACAAAAGATTATATGAATACGCCTGTTAGTAAATTTGGTTCTTCATGTAGTGTAAGTAATAAATTTATTGAAAAGTTGGCAAAGCTGGGAATAGTAGAAAGGGCGTGCGCCTTAAGTGAAATTAAAGAAAATAAACAGGCAAAAAAGAATGATGGAACAAAATCCAAAAATATTAAAGGAATTCCCAAACTAATTGATGCGAATTGGGCAGGTACTGAAAAATCAAATATGTGTACAATTATATTTTGCGAGGGTGATTCAGCAAAGGCGGGTATTGTATCTGGACTATCGTCAACTGATAGAAATATAATTGGAGTATACCCAATGAAGGGTAAGTTATTAAATGTGAGGGGTGAAACAAATAAAAAAGTAATGGATAATAAAGAAATTATTGAAATAAAGAAAATTCTAGGGTTAGAATCGAATAAAACATATACTTCTGAACTAATAAAAACAAACCTGAGATATGGTAAAATCTTGTTTATGACCGACCAAGATTTAGACGGTAGTCATATTAAAGGTCTAGGAATAAATCTATTTGATTCATTGTGGTCATCATTATCCAAAGTAGACGGATTTATGGGTTTTATGAATACCCCAATTATTAAAGCAAAGAAAAATAGTCAAACATTATTGTTTTACAACGACGGCGAATACGAAACGTGGAAAAAAAACAATAATACATCGGGTTGGAAAATCAAATATTATAAGGGATTGGGTACAAGTACCGGAAGTGAATTCAAGGAATATTTTCAAAATAAAAAAATTGTATATTTTAATCACCTCGGCGAATCTAGTATAAACGCAATAGACAAGGTATTTAATAAGAAGCGTGCTGATGATAGAAAGGATTGGTTGTCATTGTATAGCCGCAATAGTTATTTAAATACAAACAATGAAACTGTTTCATATGATGATTTTATTGATCGCGAAATGATACATTTTTCAAAATATGATTGTGATAGGTCAATCCCGAACATAATGGATGGGTTGAAGATTAGTTTACGAAAGATTCTTTATAGTGCCTTTAAAAAGAATTTAACAAATGAAATAAAAGTAGCACAATTTTCCGGATATGTATCTGAACATTCTGGGTATCATCATGGAGAAGCGAGCTTGAACTCAGCAATCGTTGGATTGGCTCAAAATTATGTAGGTTCAAATAACATAAACTTGTTTTGTCCAAACGGGCAATTTGGAACACGACTTCAGGGTGGTAAAGATAGTGCATCTGAGAGATATATATTTACGCAATTAAATCAAATAACAAGAGATATATTTGTTAAAGACGATGATAATATATTGAAATATTTACACGACGACGGGCTTCCAGTGGAACCGATATACTATGTTCCTATTATACCCATGATTTTAGTAAATGGTTCAAAAGGTATTGGAACTGGGTTTAGTACTGAAATATTACCATATAATGTAAAATCAATAATAGAATATTTGAGATGTAAGCTTACTAACAAGGATGTAAGCAATGTAGAGTTTAATCCATATTTTGAAGATTTTGAAGGGTCTGTTAATAAAACGGAGGATAACAGATATATTGTAAGGGGGCTATATGATAAAGTCGACGAGAATACAATAATAATTAAAGAGTTGCCAGTTGGCGTATGGACAGATGATTATAAACAATATTTGGAAACACGTATGGAAACAACCGATAAAAATGGAAAAAAAATTACCCCATATATTAAACAATACGATGATATGAGTAAATCGACAAATGTGAATATTAAAATAAAATTTCATAAAGACATGTTGAAGAAAATAATGAAAAATAAGGACAGTTTTGAAAAATTAATGAAATTGACGACTACCTTTTCAACAACAAATATGCACTTATTTGATGCGAATGAAAAATTAAAAAAATACGAAACAGTAAATGAAATAATTGATGATTATTATGAAAAGCGATTGGAATTATATGATGTAAGAAAGAAACATAATATAAAAATGTTAGAAAATGAGTTAATAGTATTGTATAACAAAAAGAAATATTTAGAGGAAATCTTAACAGATAAACTGGATTTTCGAAAGAAAAAGAAGACTGAAATTTATGAACTATTAAAAACCCATAAATTTGATATCATTGAAGACGACGATGAATATAAGTATTTGTTGAAGATGCCAATGGATAGTGTGAACGAAGAAAATGTTGTAAAATGTGTAAGTGATTATAAGAATAAAAGTAAGGATTTAGAGGACATTAAAAAAATAACGATTGAAAATATGTGGTTAGGAGAACTAGACAAACTATTAGTATCATATGATAAATATTTAAAGTTGAGACATTCTTCCAAAAAAAGTGAAAAATAATATTCAATTAAAATATGAAGACTAGAAAAATGAATGTACCTGTTAAATATTTACCGAAAAAATTAAATAAGAAGGATTTTTTAATGCAAAAGAAACAGTTATTAAAATCAAAAAAACTTTATAAAAATAGAAAATATCATACACGCAAACGAGTAGATTCATATAAATCAAAGAGGTCAAAACATTTTATAACCCTAAAAAAATTATACAATGTTGATAAAATAGCGGTAAACGAGTTGTCAAAAAAAACGAAATGTTCAAAGCATGCGTTAAATAAAATAATAAAGAAGGGTCAAGGAGCATATTATAGTTCGGGAAGTAGACCAAACCAAAGTGCTCATTCGTGGGGACTTGGTCGTTTAGCAAGTGCTGTTTCAGGCGGAAAAGCAGCTGTAATTGATTTTAAGATATTAGAAGAAGGATGTGGGCCTAAAAGCAAGGCACTTATTTTAGCAAAAAATGCGATAAAAAAGTATGGAAAAACAACAAGAAGAGTTCCTAAACATTAAAAGCGTGGTCCATATTCAAGTTGTTTATGGTATGGTCTATCAACAGTTGGTTTATCCATGGGTATTGCTAATTTAGATACATCGTCCTTATAAGTTAAGTACCCCTCTAATTCGCCATGAACTTGCGGAACAGCGTATTCCAGTACCTTCTTATTAAGTAATTCAATTTGGGCTGTAATATTTTCTGGGAGATTTTCAGATTCTTGTAAAAAAATACTTCTCATTATAGTCATTAATGCTTCCGGACTTTGTTGTCCAATAATAAACAGGGCGTTGGTTTTAGTATAAATAGCTTTTCTTAAACTATTTTGAATAATTTGCATATTGTTTTTAGAAAAGTATGCGTTGGAGAGTTGCGTATTATATAGATTTCCATTCATAGCATCAAAATAACTGTTCATTTTATTAGGAATTTTATCATATAATTTAAAGATGTTTTCTGAATTCGGAATACTTAAATCAACCCGACCATTTGAATTTGACATATATATGTTGTAAATAAAAAAAAATAACATTTAGAAAAAAATATTGCTTATTTGTATATGACTGAATTTAAATTTACAATAGCAATTATCGCAATAATCACATTAATTTTATTATTGACCATTGTAGGGGTATCTTTATCCAGCAATGAAACAAAAATAGATTGGCCTCCAATGCAGACTAAATGTCCTGAGTTGTATACATTAAGTAATGATGGTAATACTTGTGGTGTTGCTAATGGCTACTCTGGTTATGGATCCAGCACAAATAATGATGGTAGTGCTGGTAGATATCCACAAATTGGTGGTAATACTAGTTGTGGGTCAGTCGACACATCCCACCCAGATTTTACTGGCATAGGCGGTGATTGTAATAAACATAAATGGTCCCAAAATTGCGGTGTATCATGGGATGGAATATACGATAATCCCTCTTTGTGTGATAGTTCATCTTCTTAAATATAAACAACCATAAACAACCATAAACAACCATAAACAATTATAAATAAATAATATTTCGTTTTGAAATATTATGTATAAGATTAAATGTTTGACTATAATAACCAATGATAATATTAGATTTGCCAGACGAGATGTTAAAGGAAATAAATGAATATCTGGAAGACGATTGTTATAAAAATTTTTATTTTGTCAATAAATTCTATTATAATTATTTTTATGACAAGATATTTGCTGTTATAAATAATAAAATAAAAATAGATACATATTTTAGGTCAGTATTGCGTATTGACAGTGATTTTTTATTTACAAAATATCTAACCAAAATAAATACAAAAACGCTAATGAAAAAAAAAATAAGTTATGAAAATAATAGAATGAAATATGACGAGTATTTAAAGTTTTTAATGAATAAGTATGAATGTAAAAAGTGTAATTTTAATTTAATATCAAATGTGTAAATATAATTAAAAGAAAGTACTTATATTATGTAATGGATGAATTAAAAAGGAAAAAAATAAATGTAATATTAAAAAGAGATACAATTATTGAAAAAATTAAAAATGATATTATAGAATTTGACAAACATAAGGATAAAATAATAACTAAACGGGGATTTTTCGTATATGGTGATCCCGGTACAGGAAAGACTACATTTGTAAACGAAGTATTAAATGAATTAAATTATGATATAATATCATATAATGCGTGCGACGTAAGAAATAAATCAATAATGGATATTTTTACAAAACAAAATATGTCGGATACAAATGTATTAAGTTTATTCTATAAGAAAAAACAGAATATTGCGATTATAATGGATGAAATAGATGGCATGAATAATGGTGATAAGGGTGGAATAACTTCATTAATAAAACTGGTACGTCCAAAAAAAACAAAAAAACAAAAGTTAGAAAATTATACAGCAAACCCAATATTTTGTATTGGAAATTATCATATGGATAAAAAGATAAAAGAATTATTAAAAGTATCAAATGCATATGAACTAAAAAAACCAACACATAGTCAAATGGAAGAAATCGTAAGAGAAGTATTTGAAGATATAGATGAGGATAGTTTTAAGATAGCATTAAAGGTTGTAAACCAAGATTTAAAAAAACTAACCAACTTTTATAAATTATATCTATCAAATAATAATATATTTAATGAATTGGGCGAATTTATTGTTCAAAAGAGTTATAATGAAAATGTAAAAATGACGGTACAACATTTATTTAATAATAAGATATCATTGAATAATCATTTATCAATTATAAATGAAACAGATAGAACAATTATAGGGTTGTTATGGCATGAAAATATAGTTGACGTATTGAATAAATACAATATAGATACAACCGATTTTTATTTACAAATATTAAATAATTTTTGTTTTGCGGATTATATTGACCGCATAACGTTTCAAAAACAAATTTGGCAGTTTAATGAAATGTCATCATTGATTAAAACTATGTTTAATAATCATCTTTATAATAATGAATTTGAAAAAAAAATAAATTATAATCCATCAAACGAAGTTAGGTTTACAAAGGTATTGACAAAATATTCAACCGAGTTTAATAATTCAATATTTATATGCGATTTATGCCAAAAACTAAACATAGACAGTAAGGATTTATTGACATTATTTTATGAATTAAAACTAACTGGAAAAACAGACGAAGACCTAATATATATATTTGAGAATTATGATATATCAAAATTAGATATAAATAGAATGATAAAATTAATTGAAAAATATACAGACGAGATAGAAGACAATTTAGAAAATGAGTAAGTAATTAAAATTGATTTGCGGATAATACATTTATGATTTTAAATATAAGTAAAATGATAAGTGAAAATTTATTGAGGTTGATACCAAGAGAAGTTGTTGACATGATAGCAGACTACCATGATTATGAAAAGCACAGTAGGCCGCAGCATAGTAATAATTACAGGTTAGTAATGGGCGATATTGTAAATATGTCGCAATTTCAGTGTGATGAACAAAACATGTCGCCACATATCGCATACAACTGTTGGGGAGTAAATAGTAATGTTGTATCAGACGAAGAATACTGGGAATTGTTTGACGAGGATGAACTCGACGATGGGTCATTATACAGCGCAACAGATGATCAAGGTAGTGTAAGTTAAGTTTTTAAATTTATAAATAGATTAAATTTTTTTATTGGATTTACGTTTAACGCAAATTAATATATAGGGGGAATTTTAAACATTAATTTATTATATGAATGGAAAAAAAAATGAGTTATTTAATATTCAAGATAATACTGGAAATACAATAAAACGAATTTATGGTGTTTCAAATGAAAAAATGAATAAATATGAACATTGTAATAATAGCGTCAAATATGGTGATTTAGTTTTGATTGAAGAAAACATGAAAGCAAGAGAAATATTTGATAAATATTCTATGAAATATCATGCAAGAGCGAATGAAGCAAGGTCTTACGAAATAAAGAAACGAATAATGGAAACAAATTGGAAATTAAGAGTATTAAACGAACGCTATCCAGTATAAGTAATTAAATTGTAAAATAACCTAAAAACACACGGTATATTGAATATATGAAGGATTTGATATTTATATCAGTATTTAATGATGGTGTATATGAATTAGCGTTAAATCATTTATTAAGTTTAAAAAGAAATAATATAGAAAATTATATTGGTTATACAAATGGTAAAAAAAGTTTTACTGATTTTAAAAATATGGGTTTAAATGTAGAATATTTTGAAAATGATAATAATGCGACTTTTAAATGGAGTAGTAATGAATTCAATAATTTTAGTTTATTGCGGTATAAATTTATTTTAGAAAACTTAAAAGAATATAATAATGTTTGGTACATGGATGTAGATACCGTAGTGTTAAATAATTTAAATAATTATAGACATAATAATAATGCCTCTTTAATTTTACAAGATGATATAAATATGCCATGCACAGGTTGTATATTATGTAAAAATATAAAACAAGTTGAATATATTTATTATTTAATGAATAATATATCAATACAAAATAATTACCAGAATAATGATCAGGTTATATTTAACTATATTAAAAGTAAAATAGATAATTTTGATATTTTTTCTCAAAGTGAATTTCCAAATGGATTACTATACTTTGATGAAAAATTTATAGGAAAACAAAATGGGCAATTAAAACAAATAAAGGATAATTTTATCAAAGATAAAAATAAAATAAAATTTGTTCATGCCAATTATATGATAGGTAATTCAAAAAAAAAAGAGGCGTTAATAGAAAATAATTTATGGTTTATTTAAAAAATTTAATGTTTAAAACGCATATTTTTTTCTTATATTTAAACACAAATTCTGCGAAATGATTGCGTTTTCCATTTAATACGTCATTTACATGGGTATATGGGGGTGAATAATATGTTTTTTTCATATTTTTAATATGTTTCGAATATTTAATGAAAATCTACGGTTCTGATGAAATAAAAAATTCATCAGAAATATTATTAGTAATTTGCGGATAAGTATTTGATGTATCATCGGGTGTGAATTTTTATCATCCAGGCAAATGTTATGAATGTTTGATTAGAAAAGACGCATCGCGCGGATACGCGTTAGGGAGTTTAGAAGAGAAAAATTTATGTGAAAGCATAGAAGATATAGATGAAAAATATTTACCAGACCTTCGTTGATATTTAAATTTTTTTAATAATCATAAAACATATACACATAAGGGAATATGTGAAGGTATATTTTATAATTTACATGGTGAAAAAACAGAACTTTATTTAACCTTTTTAGAAAACACAAATTAAAAATCAAAATTATATTCAAGCATTAGACCACCAGCATACAAGTCAAATATTTTTGACACATTAAATAAAAACGAGTAGTTATTTAAATAATCAAGTTTTGAAGGAACAGATATACGTTCATCTTCTAATAATTTAAGAAGCTCTATTTTTTGATGATTGGAAACAATAGTTAAATCATTTATTGTTTCATTTAAGGGGTCTCTATGGTCGATTCCCTCATAATCTTTATCATATTGTCCGTTAGTTAGATTTTTTATTTTACTATTAATTGATTTATCGTGTATTTTATAATTGGTTGTAATACACAATAAATAAATGAATGGAATATACATTATAATAATATACCATATTTAATTTTAAATTATTTTAAATTATTATGCGTATAAATGGTCCCGCTTGAATCCATCCTCTTCTAATGGTGGAAATTGTGGAAATTTCGTATGCTTTACTTCTTCTTTTGGTGTTTGAATTTCTTCTAACGGGTTTGGTATATCAAATGGGTTTATTGTACTTGAAATATCTTCATTTGTATTTTGTTGTTCTAATATATTTATTTTTTCTTTTAATAAATTATTTTCCATTGTAAGGTCGTTCGTTTGTTTTTGTAATTGTTGGATCAAAGAAATAATTTCGTCATTTGAAAGTTGCCTATTTTCGCCATTCTGTTTTAATGAAATAGATGTAGTACCTTCTTTTAATCTTTTATTAAGTTCCTCAATCTGTTTATCTTTTGATTTTAATACGTCAATTAATTCTCCGTTTTTAAGATTACGCTGTTGTCCGTTTTCATCCATTATTGTAATAATAGAGGGAGAATTTAACATATTATCACGAATAAGTTGGTCTCTTTGTTTTTCAATTGATTTCATTTGTTCAGCTACATCCGGTTTATGTTTTGGGTCTCCGGGGTCATATTTTTTAAGTAAATTCTCTATACGAGTCATATAAAAATCGCGAATTTCCCCGTTTTCAATAAAATCTTTAACCTGAATCTTACTTTCTTTTGTTACTAGTGGGTTAGGATTTTTTAGTAGATTTTTTTTATCAAACGTATTATGCAGATGTGAAAAAACTAATATGGTTTGTTTTGGGTCGAGTTGAACAAATGGGATTGTATAATTTTTTAAGAAATGTTTTTCTTCCGCAAGAGCAGCACTTTCCTCATATGATGTTTGGTTTAAAAGTTCTCGCCTGAATGCGAAGGTACCAGCAGTTGCGTGATTTGGTCCATATGGTCCAAACTCAATTATTTTTTTAATATGTTTAAAATAGACATGTATAATAGACGAACCAGCACAAAGTGCGTCTGGGTTTTTCATAAGTGTTTCAACCGAGTGCTTAATCCGTGTTGGTGGATAATAGTCATCGTCGTCCATGTAAACAATAATATCACCAGATGTTTTTTCATGCATTAAATTTCTTTTTTTACCGAGTGGGATTTTTTCGTCATATTTAAAATATTTAATTTGTGGTAAATCTGCCTCTTTAATTAAATCTTCAACTTTATCAGTGCCATCATCAATTATTATCCATTCTATTCTATCAAGTGGATACGTTTGCGATTTAAAACATTTAAGCATGTACGGAATAAATGGTCTTCTATTAAATGTTGGAGTGCATACACTAACAAAAGGCAACTGCTTTTTTTTTCTTCGCGGCATAATAATATATAGTTTGAAATCTCTATAATACTTTTTTTCCTTAAATAATTTAACAAAATATTTAAATATTAGTTATTAGTTATTAAATATGAGTATGCTAGATTTTATGGAAATAATGAAATATAAAATGATAATAGATACATTTACAGTAGAAAAAAATAGTGTTATAATGATTTTTCTAGGTGTTTTATTTTACTTATATTCAAATGTTGAACAGAGTACAATTAAACAAATTTTATTGAAAATAAAGTGTAATGAATTATTCAAAAAACCAACAAGTATAGTAATTCCTGGTGTAAAAGTAAGTAGAAATTCCTCATGGGAAACACGACATACCTGTTTTTTTAGTGATAATTTTAGAGCATTATGGAGGCATATATTAAAACAAAAAGTAAATGTTAAATCTATGATTGAATATTGTGATATAGTTGAAGATAGAGGTTTAGATAGTAAAGATAATTTAGCTAGTAAAGATAAGGTAGAAGTAGAAAATGAAGTATTTATGATATACGAAGAAACGCCATTTTATCTAGAAAATGATATTTATGTACAAGTCATTATTACAAAAGAACGCAGCGATGACAAAGAGAAAAAAATTAGAATGGATGACATAGAAATTGAATTAATCACATATAAACACGATATTTATTATTTAAAAGACTATATTGAAAAGATTAAAAAGAATTACATTAATGAATTAAAAGAAGCCAGAATGGGGAAAAAATATTTATTTACGTTAGGTGGAATCGACAATGATGACGGAATAAATGTAAAATGGGAAGAACATGAATTTAAATCAAACCGAAATTTCAAAAATTTATTTTTTGAAAAAAAGGCAGATTATTTAAAACAAATAGATAATTTTATAAACAATAAAAGTTGGTACAAAGAAAACGGAATACCATATACGCTAGGGATTGCTCTACATGGACCACCCGGAACAGGCAAGACCTCTTTTATAAAAGCATTATCAAATTATTTAAATAGAAATATTGTATCAATATCCCTTAGTATGATACAGACAGAGGAAGAATTATTCAAAGTATATTTTGAGGAAATGTATAAACAATCAAATAAAACCAAAATAGGATTTGAAGATAAAATTATTGTATTTGAAGATATTGACTGTATGAATGATATTGTAAAAAAGAGGGAAAATAAAGAAGAAGAATATGAATTTCGAAAAGATGAATTTCGAAAAGACGAATTTCGAAAAGATGAATTTCGAAAAGACGCGGCTCAGCCTGTAATGGTGAATGATGATGGTAAACATATGTATACCACTACAAATAATGTAAAAACAGTCAATAAAAAACGAGAAATTACATTATCCACTATATTAAATTTAATAGACGGATTAAATGAAAATGAGGGTAGAATATTAATCATAACAAGTAATCATTATGATAAATTAGATGATGCGTTAAAACGACGAGGAAGAATCGACATAGATATTGAAATGAAAAAGGCAAGTAAAAATATAATAAATGAAATGTTCAAGAATTATTTTAATAAAGATATACCACCTTATTATAAAAATAAAATAAAGGATTATCACTATTCTCCATGTGATGTAATTAATAAATATATTCAGCATAGTAATAACGGAAGTGATTTTTTAAAATCATTAACTGAATTACAAATACAAGAATCAACAGTTCAAGAGTGATTTTATCCCTACCTCAAATGATATATTAATATTCCAACCCAGGTCTTTTAATTTTTGATTACTAATGTAATATCGTTTATCATTAAATGGGCGGTCTTCTATATATTCAATCCAATTGTTATAATCCGTTGTATTCTGTATATGTTGAATTAATAAATGCCCTACTTCTTTAATGCTATATTCCATATTATCATCACACCCGATATTATAAATTTCCGCGATACTCCCATTCAGTAGAATACTTTCAAATGCGGTGGATGTATCATCTACATGCAAGAATGAACGAAGACACGAACCATTTCCCTGAATTGTAATTTTTTTATTTTCTTTTAATTGTTTTATAAATCTGGGAATAACTTTTTCCGGGTATTGGTTTGGACCATATACATTGTTCCCACGTGTAATAATAATTGGCATTTTAAAACTATGATTATATGATTGAGCCATTAATTCTGCTGCGGCTTTTGTAGCGGCGTAAGGATTTGTGGGACATAAAATAGATTGTTCTGTTTTACATTTTTCTTCAACATCTACCATGGATTCGCCATAAACTTCGTCGGTAGAAACATGAATAAATTTGACTAGATTAGTATTAAACAGCCGATTAACTTCAAGTAAATTATGAGTACCTAATATATTATCATTGGAATATTGTAGTGAATCACTAAAAGAATTTTGAACATGAGATTGTGCGGCAAAATGAATAATATGCGATATTTGATTTGTTTGAAATATATATTTTAGTAATTCGAATGATTGTAGATTTCCCTCAATAAATGTGTAATTAGATGAATTGCGAATATGAATATCAATATTTTCAATATTTGCACAATAGTACATTGCGTCAAAATTAATAATACGAATGTGTTTATATTTTTTCGCAAAATAGTTAATAAAATTTGAACCAATAAACCCACAACCACCAGTAATAAATAAACATTTAATAGATTCCATATGAATGAAATATATTAAAATGTATTATTATTTACGAAAAATAAAAAATGCCGGAGATTGGATTACAATATTAAATGAAACTAAAAATAGTTAAAATCAATTATGATAAAAATTGATTTAAATGATATATTACAAATTACTATAAATACTAAATATGTCTAAAATCAGTTGTGAAAAGTGTGGCAAGGGGTTTAATAGTAAATCTCATTATACTCAACATCAAAGAAGAAAAACCCCATGTGTGAATGAAAGTAAAATGAAAGAGTTGATCGATAAGTCGGTTGAAGAAAAATTAATTAAATTAAACATTCCAGTATGTTTGGGCGATGAAAAAACGGGAAAGGCAATTCAACCTAATCAAAAAGTATCAGTAGATTCGTCCAGTTTTAGTGAAATAAAAACGTATTATGATGAAACATTAAATATGGACAAAAGTACATATAAATCAACAAACGACGAGCCAACCCCAATTAATTGTATAAGCGAAATGCTAAGTAAAATTCCTAATGAATTATGGAAAAAAAGTGATTTGTCTATATTGGACCCTTGTTGCGGCAATGGGAATTTTAGTATTCCAATTATGTTTGAGTTGTTAAAGTATCACGATAAAGAAACAATATTAGAACAAATCTTAGAATTTAATGATATTAATGAAGGTAGATTAGAAAATGTGCGCAGTGTATTTTGTGGTGAAAAATACAATTTACAAATAACGAACCACGATTTCATTAAATTTAATAGTGATAAAAAATACGATTTAATAGTTGCGAATCCACCATACGCAAAACTTTTAGAAAACGGTAAAAGAGCATCAAAAAATCATAATTTAATCAAGGATTTTATTGAAAAGGCGTTATCGCAACTAAAACCAAAGGGTTATCTATTATTTATTACACCAGATAATTGGATGTCATATGCTGATAGGAATGTATTAATTAAAATAATTACATCATTACAAATAATTCACTTAGACATACATACAGCGAAAAAATACTTTAAAAAGGTTGGGTCTAGTTTTACTTGGTATATAATACAGAATTGCGATTCATATAAAAATATTAATGTTTCTGGTATATGGAAAAAAAAAGAATACACGAGTTCCGTCATATCGAAACAACGCAAATACATTCCATTATTTTACAATCAAATCGTTCAAAATATATTATCCAAAACGGTTGATGATACAACCCTAGAAAAATTTGAGATTAAAACCAGCAGCGATTTACATAAATACACAAAGGCGACATTTATTCGTGATAAGAAATGCGATGTGTTTAAATATAAATTAATCCACACACCCAAACAAACAGTATATTCATCAAGACCGCATAAATTTCAAGAAGGGTATAAGGTATTTATATCAACAACCGATAAATATAATGTCTTTATTGATAATTGCGGAATGACACAATCCATTGTATTTATATTGTGTTCTAATGAAGAACAGGCAAAAAAATATGTAGAAATATTACAACATCCATTATATGTATTTATAAATAACATTTGTCGTTGGGGTAATTTCAACAATATAAGGATATTACAAAGTTTTCCTGTTCCAACAATAGAATATTCTGGAAATCATGACGAAATATATAATCATTTTAATATTTCAAAAGAAGAACAGGAATATATGTGTGCGAATATGTAAGTTTATTTTAGACAATTTACAGCGTGAACTATTATTTATAATTTGGGTCGCAGTTGTCGCTTAAAATAGGATATTCGTTATAATTTTTTTTATAATCTTCCAAGAATGTGCTTTCATATGCGTGGTATGTTTGTGTGGTTATTTTTGTTTCTTTATTGAATATTTCAATTGTAATTTCAGTTTTAGGTAATTCATACCCATACATTTGAATTTTACAACCTAGGTTGAGGTAAAAATCAAATGTATTATAAATAAAGCCATTCGTTTTAGAACAATCTCCTGATTTTCCTCTTTCTTCTATATGATGCCCACAAAGATAAGAAGCGACTCTTCCTTTGAGTCCGGTTCTCGTTCCACCGATTTTAACAATCATACCATTAATAACAAGTAAATATAACCATTCTGCTTTTTTGTTAAACGATTCGGTAGAAATAGTTGGAATAAATTGTATTAGTGTGTTTCTTTTTTTATTCCCTAGTTTTTTTCCAGATGTAAATAATTCATCATCTAATACGATGTCAGCGATTGGAGTAAAATACTCTTTTCTATTATATTCATCAAATTTAATTGTTTTATCCACTGGAATTAATTTAATCCATTTTTTAATTAATGAACTCTCGCAAAGTTCATTAATATTGGCGAATCCAGAAATATCAGTTATATAATTTGTATCACTCATCGTGTGTAATTTAATATTGAAATGTGTAAATGTTTTGATTCAATTTTCTCTATAACACACGAGCGTACTGAGATGACTTCTACGCACTATGAAAATAAAAACGAGATTTAAAATGTGTTTAACATGAACTACCATAATAAATGTGCCACACCATTATTGTATAATGAAACATGATAATATACATATACAATAAATATATATATATATATTATTTTAACCGACAACCGTAGGATTCGAACCTACGCGCCCAAAGGGCAATGCCTTAGCAGGGCACCGCGTTAACCACTCCGCCAAGTTGCCAATAGGAATATATTAATACTGAAAAAATATCCAAATTAATTTTTACGTATTGATTTACTTTGTTTTCTAGAATTTAGGCATTTTCACTTATTTAAAACGCCTATTTTAAATTTTTTTCTAATATTATATAATAATGGTATACGCAATAGATTTGAGAGTAGGAAGACCCTATATTTATATTGACCGTTGGAAGTCCGACAAACCAGAAACAAATATGGGTGAATTATTGGAAAAGGGACCGTTTAGATACAGTGGAAATGGAAATCAAGAACCATCCGGAACTTTAAAATTTAAAAAGGGTACAAAAGTTTATGATTGGGATGATACATTTAAAGTTGATACATTTGGCAGGGGTTGGTCTGGAGGAAAACGCAAGACGCGTCGCAATCGAAAAAGCAGGAAATTAAAAAAAAGTAAATCCAGAAAGAATCGCAAAAAATCAAATCGTCGTCGTTAATTTAATTCGTTCATAAATTTTCTGAATATCAAACATAGAGATAATATATAAAATATAATATTTTTATATATATTATCATTTGTATAACTAAAGTAATACGTATATACAGATCATTATGATCTTGTAACCGACAACTGTAGGATTCGAACCTACGCGCCCAAAGGGCAATGCCTTAGCAGGGCACCGCGTTAACCACTCCGCCAAGTTGCCAAAAGCTCCCACTGGGAATCGAACCCAGGTTGGCGGATTCAAAGTCCGCAGTCATAACCATTAGACCATGAGAGCACAATTAAAAAACCATTTTTTTGGTGTTTTTAATTAGAATGTAATTTTAAAGATTTTCTTTCTTTTTTCGGTCGCGTTCGCGTTTTGCGCGACGTTCGAGCTTTCGTTTTTCTCTTTTTCGATTCAATGTTTCACTCTCCTCTTCCTGTGTCTCTCGGTTGTACTGAGAAGTATCGGCATGACTACATTCAAATACGTTTGCGCGACACAGCGGACAAGCTGTATTTATGCCATGCGCTTTAATATATTTAAAAACACATGTAGTACAAAATTTATGTCCACATAAAAGGGAGGTTGTCTTATCATCTAAATTGTACGTCTCCATACATATAGCACATTCTATGCTATGTTCTTCCGCGATGCTTTTAATGCCCTCATCTTTTCTTTTTTTGTTCATATCATTCCAGATAGTCGCTAATTTTTTATAAAATATAGGGCTACGAGTATCAATACTATCTGGCGAACCTATTCTCCGCAAAAGCCTGCGTTTAATGGGCCGAGACAATTTGTGCCAATCTGGCTCCACATTACTATAATGTAATAATGTGTCTACGATCTGTTCGTCCGAACTAGACGATTTGCTCATTTTTTATGTGGATGTAGTCTCGAATATTGTCTAGACAATGTGCGTTAAGTTTAATACATAAATCCAAGTTTGTTAATTCAATTTTTTTTAACTTGTAATTATTATATCAAAAAAAAAGGGCGTCCCCTTATCTTCTTTTTTTCCAAACTTCCCTCCAAAGTTCTATGGTTGAGTGTTTTCTATTCATGAATTAACAAAAATCAAACTTCAACAACCCACAATATAATTTCACCCGGTGTAGAAGACCCAACACCAGATAATAGCTTTGCGGTACACGGTTTCCATGTGGTTTTCCACCCGATTGATGTGATCAATATCGCACAGGTTTCAAACGCAATGGTCATATGTAATGGCATATAAAATATGCCCGCTATATTCCTGTATTATCTGTTTTACCTTAACAGAATACGCAGCAACACTACTTTACTATTTTGTGCCAAGTAGAAGCACACATTTCTCTCACCCTGTAATGTTTAGGGACCTCTTTAACTATACAAACAACGAAGCCAGTGAAGGCTCTTAAAAATTATATCAATCACTCTCTTGGGAATGTACAATACCAGTGATTGAAATAATATTCCGTCATTAAGTTAATAACCCATTGAGGTAATAACATGGAAGACAAATACACAGAAGACGAATACACACACTAACCTTAAATTTAATTTTAAACCGACGACAATTAGCATCTTGCTGTGCTAAAAGGGAATAGTTCATTTAGTATTAACCAGGACACACCACGAGGAGGCGAACTATTTTATGTCCCAAACACCCGATGTGGGGCTCGAACCCACGACCACACGATTAAAAGTCGTGCGCTCTACCAACTGAGCTAACCGGGCAAAACTGCTTCCTATGGGGCTTGAACCCATGACCTTTGCTTTGCTAAGAACATTAATTTCTGCTTTATAAGAACAACGCTCTAACCAAACTGAGCTAAGGAAGCATAAACTCCTTCAAGAGGGATCGAACCTCTGACCTCGCGATTAACAGTCGCACGCTCTAACCAACTGAGCTATGAAGGAAGTGGTTCCCTTACCGGGGATTGAACCCGGACCATCGCCTTGAAAGGGCGATATCCTAACCATTAGACAATAAGGGAATTGGTGCACGATGTGGGATTCGAACCCACGAAGCTAACGCAACAGATCTTAAGTCTGTCCCCTTTGACCGCTCGGGAAACCGTGCTAATGAAAGGCGCCCCTTTCTACATTTAACAATGCGTATTTAATCATATATTACTATGAATGACTCTTATTGAAACAATAATATTGAATAATAATTATCACATGGACTGCGTCTGTCCTACAATTTCTCACCCCAATTGTAAGGAGGAGGTCTTTTTCAGGGCGACTTTCCATTCCCCATACTGTAATCACTGGGACTTGAACCCAGGACCTTCGGCTCATAAGACCGACGCTCTAACCAGCTGAGCTATGACTACATTGGTGCACGATGTGGGATTCGAACCCACGAAGCTAACGCAACAGATCTTAAGTCTGTCCCCTTTGACCGCTCGGGAAACCGTGCTTTATTTTTAATTCACGGTAGTATTACTGATTGGTTAAGTTGCGATTTATAATTCAATTTTTTTTACAGACACGATTGTTGTTGTAGTTGTAGTATAGTGATTGGTTAAGTGGTGGTTTATAATTCAATTTTTTTTACAGACACGATTGTTGTTGTAGTTGTAGTATAGTGATTGGTTAAGTGGTGGTTTATAATTCAATTTTTTTGATATTGGTCCATTAACGAATTGGAGAAGATAAATACTGGTTTCTTCCATACGCGTAGAGGACAACCATATATACACCCTATGCAGGACTCGAACCTGCAACCTTGCGATTAGAAGTCGCACGCGCTATCCAATTGCGCCAATAGGGCACTTATTGTTTGCTTCTACGTATAATACGTGCATCTGTTTAAATTGTTTTTAAATAAAACATTTGTGATATGTAAACTAATATGTAAACTAATATTTTATATAATTAATTTGAATCAATTATATATAATGAATGGGTGTTGTAATCTAATATCAAAAAAAATAATAACCGAATAAGTATTCAACAATATAACTATCGAAAATGTTATTTAATATTTATTATTTATTTTGTATTTCTCTCTTCTCTCTTTTTTTTTAAAAGAGAAACTTTTTTCATAATTGATTGTTAATGTTGTTAATCCGTTCTTCTTTTTCATTCTCTATGTACTTTTGTAAAATAAAAAAACTATAGAAGAGAGAAAAATAAAAATAAAAATAAAAATAAAAACATTTATTAAATTAATACTATTATCTACGTTCTCTCACTCTTATTTTTTGTTCATTTTTCTGGTTTTCTTTGGTCCAACCTTCTTTTGCTTAACCTTCTTTTGTCCAATTTTCTGTTTCTTTACATTTTCGGCCTTCTTTCCTTTATCTTCTTTTATACTTTTTTCTAGACTAGCGTTTGGTACATGAACAAAGTCTGACTGAGTATAGTCTGTGCGACCGAAATAATAACTTGCTCCAAAAGCACTTTGATTCACAACCTTGGTCTTATCTGGAAATAGTATTTTAACTGCGTTTTCACGCGAAAGTAGGTCATAGTTCTCTATAAAGAAGTTTGCGTCATTTGATACGCCAAATACATGTAAATTATAATTTTTCTGACATTCACGAATAAAAATACCGCATAATTTTTGCGATAATCGAATCGCATCTTGTGATTTGGGTATTCCTTCTTTTATAAATTCATATAGTACTTTTTCGGGGTGAAATTGTACACCGTAAAAGGGCAACGATTTAAACTGGTACATAGATACATATTTTTTCCCCTTATGTTCGGTGTATGTAACTACTTTTAAAAATTCTTCATATTCTTTCATATATTTTTCATCCATTAGAAATGATTTATTGTGATAGTTATAAATATTGTTTCCATTTGCGAAATCGAATTTGTCTTTGGTTGTGAATTCGTGATGAAGCGGGTTGGTTACCATCAATTGTTCTTCTTCTTTTGTTAAATTTGTAAATTTCATAGTGGACCCACCAATATGCGTAAAATCAGATATTTTATTATTATTTAAAAAAGCATCACTCTGTCTACTAATATTGCTGTCCATTGCTACAATTGGTAATAATTCAAATCCTAAACAAATACTAAAAATGGGGAAATGATTTCCGTTCATATTTTGCTCAATAATTTTCGCGGTAATATATCTCATACTTGCTAAATATTTATAGTGATTTTTTTCGATTACATTTCTTTCAATCGCGCCGCCAATAAATAAAACACCATCGATTTGATTTAGAATCACGTTCATCATTTGAGGAGGTAAATCGTATTGTATTGGTACAACCCGAGCGCCTTGCATTTCAATCCATTTCACATATGATTGTGGAATGTATGATGTCGCGCCTAGACTGGCGGACGCGGTGGTTGGAATTGATAATATACCAACAATGGTTAGACCCATATTTTTTTTAATTGTACGATAAATATTACATTTAGCTTTTTCCTTATAAGTACTCCATTCTTTACTTTCGGAAACCATTGAATAATTATCACGAATAAATTTGTATTGTTGTCTCATTTTATTTGTCCATTTAGGACCATTAATATTAAAAATGCTACTTAGTCTTTCAAAGAACAGATTATTTTTTAGTTCGCCTTTTAGATAATAATCTGGTATTCTTGTAGACAAATCCTTCGATTGTAAATATTTATTGTATTGAGAACCGCTAATATTTTCACAATTTTCGGAATAATCTACTTTTTCGTGTTTCTTTTTTTTCATTGTTTTTTTATTATGTTTGGGTTTCATTTATATATATACATAATATTTATTGTTTTTTCAATAATTTTAAATTACTATATTATATATAATGTCAGGGATTGAAGGATCAGCAATACCTATTATAGAATCAGATCATAAAGATAAATTAACAGAGAAAAAAAAAGAGCAACTGAAAATTCAACCGAAAAAATTTTTAGAAAGTGTTGGATGGTCAATACTATTTGTACTCATTTATACATTAATTGGAACTACACTAATAACAGTGAAAAATATCACTGATAAAGATGATGATAGAACACGTTTTTGGCAAATAACCCCTGATTCTTTACTTGGGAGTGATACGATGTTGAACACATTGGGTAGTATTGGTTTATATGGGGAGACAAATACTGGATATTTCGGAAAGATGGCACAAGATATTAAAGTAGCTTCAAATAAATTTGATAGAGGAATCCTTGATTGGATAGGTTTTAAAGATAATCAATCTAACTCAACTAAACCAACTAACCCAACTAATCTAATTGATCATATTGTGAAGTCAGTTAAAAATCTTTTTTCAGGAGACAATATTGGATTTTTAATTTACTTATTTTCTCCAATAATATTCGTAGTTTTAATTATTTCAACAATAATTTCTGCGGTTATTATTCCAATGATTGAATTGGCGAAAGATGGGTATGAATCATTTATTTATGATACTGGTAGTGAATATGTTAATGCGGCGATTAAAGGCTTTATTGGATTTTTATCTGGTGGTATCGGCGGTATTATAGCAGGAGCAATTTTTGCGATACCTTTCAGTTTTGATATGATTGGTAAAATATTATTTTATACATTCGGCTCTATTCTTTCGAATGAACACATAGGAGTTTTCAAAAGTAGTAAAGATTTACATAAGATTATAGGAGATTTAGCTAATACTATATTAGCAATATTCTTATTATTAATATTAATTAGTGCTTATTATTATATCAATGTAACATTTGCGTCTGGCGGATTTACGATTTATCTAATTTGGCTTATATCGATTAATTTTTCAAGTCAAAAAAAATAGTAAAGATTAAATACTGCGTATGGCGGTTCAATTGTGTAAAAGTTGTTTATTAATTATTCAATCTAGATTGAATTTGACGAAGAGTAAGTGCGAATGAAGCTCCACTGTGCCCTTGGAATTCGAGCAATTTACTAATTTCATTTATTTCTTTACCTTCTGCCCATATAAATCCGGTAGAATTATTACTAAATTTTTGAATAAACTCCATTAAATGTTCATGTTTAATTAAAACATTGAAGGCTTCGGTTGTTTGTTCTTGAAAGAAATTATCGCACGAACTCATTATATATTTGATTTATAACTAGTTAAATTATAAATCAATTTTAATAAATAAATTTTTTGTAAACAAATTAACGTGAATATAACAACCCACAATTACCATTAGAAAATACAACAATATTGTATCGTTCTTCTTGAATATAAAGGTCAAAATTATAATCAAATAATCTCCACGAGGGTTGATTTACTCCAATAATATTTCCCTCATCATCACAAATTGTATAGAATTGTGCGTCAACATCGTATGTGGGTACATATGTCGATAATTCAAGTTCAACGTTTTTGAATTTACTCATATTAATAGCACCAGACGGTTGGTGTTCAAAAGGGTTTGTATTTAAACAAAAATTGTAGCAGTAAAGTCCTTCGTTAGAATCAACTTTTGATTTAGCATATTTTTCAATATAATTATAAATACCTGCTGGGAATACATTTTCACGGTAATTACCATTAAATAAAACACCAAAATCTTGAAGAATTTCTTTTTGATTTGAACTATTAAAACTAGATGTAATAAAAAAGTTATTAACAGTACCGTCTAAATTTGTATTAGGGCCTTTATCGTCCAGTGCAGATATATTCGCTAATACACTTCCTGTACTTGGTGCGACTTCAACTTCATTTGGTAAAAAATCATATGGCCAATTTGTATAATTACTCCATTCATTTCGCAAGTTAATATCACTTCTTTGTAAATGAAACATCCAACTAGAAACCATACCTAGTGTATCGAGAACAACTTTTTGGCTGCCTGTAACGTTTTCAAATTTATATTCATGTATTTCTTTAATTAAATATTGATGAGACCGTTTAGCAAAAAGTCTAGATTCATCATCTGATAAGAAACAATATGTGGACATTAAATGTATATCTGCAACCCAATCAACATTTTTATTGACATAATATTCGTCTTCAAGTGAGACATTAGGCGGTTTTTGTAAAAACCGATACATTTGAAATTCGTTTACATTAAAGTTGGGTTTAATATAAGGATATTGATTAACAACATCGTTAACATCTCTAATAGTAAATAATTCTTGAACGGGTCTAAATGTAATATTAATATGTAATTCATTATACTGCATGGCGACAAGTGGAAACGCTGTTTTGGTACTGTTTGTAAACCATGTATTAATTGGGATATATAGTTTTCTAGAAGCAATTGACGGAGATGCTCCAAATTCCGAGTCGTCGTAGAAAGCATTTGGATATGCGTTAACGCGTGCGCCTACATTACCTGGGTTATTAAGTTCCTGAATATTACCGCTCATTTTATTGAATAACTCCTTTTGATCTTTCGAAAAGTCTCTATCAACCATATTTTTAAGATACGTTCCTGAGTATTTTTGAAGTGTTTGACCGCCACACGTAATTGTAATTTCTTTAATCATTTCCGCTCCTAAATCTTTAATCCATTTAAATTCATATGGAGCCCACCTATTTTTAGATTGAACATTATCGTCATCACTCGTTTTAGGGGGGTATATTGGACTCCAAATATTAGGTAGATTTACAACAATATATGTATCCATAAGTAGGTCGGCGTATCTAGGAATTTTAAAATTAAAAACAGATTCTTCTGTTAGTTTTAAATTACGCGAACCTTCAAAGTCAAGTCTAAACTTTTGAAGTCCAAAGTTCGTGTATTTAGAATATGTAGTTTTAAAAAATGTTTTTGATGGGTTTCCATTTAAATATACATTTTGATTTCCCCATGCAACTAAATTTAATAATCCACCGGGCATTATATACTAATAATATATTAACTAATCATTTAAGTAAATATATTATTTTATTATAATATGTCTCAATTATTTAAATTACCATTAAACAAAAAGGATTTTTATGAATTTATAGAAACAATAACAACAATATCGAATGACGAGTATGTATTGAACAATGTATTATATAAAAAAGCGAATTACCACAATAAGATGGAACCCTATTTCAATAAAATACGTGAAAATTACTTTGAATCTAAGCGATATTATGTAGATAAAAAAATGACATATCGTTCATTTATAACCGTAATAAGGCAAATATGTAGATATTTATGTATACCATTTAAGTCAAAAATCGTTTATAGTAAGTCATCATATGAAATAAGTTATTTTATACCAAAAACGGGAGAGGATGAAGAAACTATTTAAAGGTTAAGATACTTTTGAAAGTATAAACTAAGTATAGTGTTGCCATTGTAAACAGAATCTGCGTCAAGTTTTAAAAGCCATTGATAATTTGTTCTTTTCATAATATCGTCGTGTGGTACATATATACCATATAAGTCATTACAAAAACATATATTTGAGAAGTTTAACAACTCTTCCATTTGAACTGGTGTATTATCATCAAGTTTTATACCAATTTTAGTACCACAAACAACATTAACATGTCCTCTTAACATTTTTTCATAAAACCATTTATCTACATAACCTTTGAATTCGGATTCACTTGTGTAATCAGTTCGCATAATTTTACGAATAAGTTCAATTGCTCCTGCTATGGTAGAGCAATTTTTCTTACACCCCATAAAATATGTAGATGGTGAAAATTTGACTTGATTGGAAGAACTATTGGAGTTTATTTTTTCAAATAAGAATGGTTTGTTATTTTCAGTATAATTTGTGTAAAGTGATTTAATATTTTTAACACATAAAAATGAAATAGGCATATGTATTCCACCATAATTATACAAAACTTCTAAAATACCACAAGTACGTGCTTTTGAAATGAGTGGTTCTGCGATTTTATCCATTTCAATATTCCAGTTGGGAACTAATTTTTCAAACGAAGAATCATCAATGAGGCAAATATTGAAATCATTTCCGCATTTATCAATAATAGTTTTAATGGTTAAGAAAAGATATGGCGCGTTTAATTCGTTTGAATTTCTAGAACCAAAACTTTCCCAGTTTCGTGAATTTATTTTATATGGAACGTGTATCCAAATGATGGGTTTATGATTTTTGCCTAAAATAGAGTTATCTTCTTGATTTAATATGAATTCTTTGACAAGTTTCTCATTGTAATTTTCATCTGAATTAACGAGTTTATTTTTATAATTAGTGTATAAATATAGTGCTATTAATACAGCAGGAACAGTATATAAATATTTATCAGTCATATAATAAAGATTTATATTTTATATTTTATTTATTATTTAATAATTTAACCTTGCTCCAAAAAATATTATTATTTTTTTTAGATATTTCTTCTTGTTTCAAGAGTTGAAACGCTTGTTTTGTCGCGATTTCAGAATGAATATTATTTTGGTTATTAAAATAGTGTTCTCCTTCTTTTTGCGACAATATATTAAATTTCTGGTTTTTGCGATGAAGTTGAAATTCGAATTCATTTTTAAATTGTGGTTTTGATTTTAATATCTCTTCTTCGTCCACTGGAATAATGGTTTCACTGTGGGCATGTTTTATGTCGTCGTATTGAAACTTCCCAAACATTTCGCCGCTACTATAACTAATGGGGGTATCGCTAATAATATTGGAGCAATTTGTGTAAATATATGGTTCATCTATTTTTTCAATAAGTTGCATTTCCTTTTTTTTGGTTTTAATAATTTCTTCTTGTTCTTGTTTATTTTTATTTTCCATATTGATGATGTTATCATTTGAGCTCAACCAATTTCCATAACCAGTATTTTCAAAATCATTTTTAACATAAAGATTATTAAACATATCATTGAACCAGTTATGAAAATCGCCCTTATTTTTAAATGTCTCTGTTAATAATTTTTTATTTTCGGCTTCATTCAGTGTGTCTTTATAATCAATATTTTCATCAAATTTTTCCTTTTTATTTCGAAAGTCAAATATTTTATATAAATATTTATATGCTTTACTATAAAAGAGAAAATATTCCTTTGGAAGTCCTGATTTATCTGGGTGTGTTTTAAGAACAATTTTTTTAGCTTTTTTTAATTCCTTCTCGTCGAAATTAATATTTATTTTAAATAGTCCAATTAGTTCTTCTAAATTATAATTTTCAATATTCAAATCTAGATTTGAAGTCATATATGATTAAAATACTATAATAAAAAAAAAATAATGTTTAAACAATATATGAATGATCAAGTACAAAAATGTTATAGAGAATTATTAAAGAACGATTTAGTTGATACGTTTAAACAATACAATAAAGATTTTAAAGTAATAAAGGAGAAATTAAATAAAAAAATAAATTCAACAATAGACAAAATACAAATGTTAAAGAGAAATAAAGTAATTATCCTTTCGGGGTATCCTGGTTCGGGTAAATCGAGTATAACCAATATGTTTAAAAAATTGGAGGGTTATAAAATTTTAAGTATGGATGATAATATTAAAAATTACAAGGAGTTGAGTAAAAAAACAAAAACAGAAGTTCAAAGACGTAAAACAAAATTTATTGTATTGGATGGCACATTTTTAAAACAGAGCGATTTAGATGAATTTCAGTGGGTAGAAAAACAAAAGGGATATGATTTATTGTTCGTTAAATTAGATATACCAAAAGAGTTTTCTTATTACAATAATATAAAACGGTGTTTGGACAAAAGAAACGACCGTACATTAGTACCATTTAAAACATATGAAAATATGGAAAAAAACAGTAATATAGAATTACCTAGTAAAGGAGTATATTTAATAGGAATAAACGAATATGTGTAAACTACTACATCAACCAAGTAATAAAGAAGGTTTATAATAGATATAAACATATTTATGATGTATATATAATGTTATTTGATTCTGATTTATTAAAATTTACTAAATCAGATATTTTTACTGAGGATAAACAGAGTGAATTAATGGCATCATTTTTACATAAAGGTGGAAATATATTAGAACCTTCTGTTGGAACTGGCAATTTATTAAAATATATTAGTGTAGAAAATTATGATTCAATTGATGTTTTTGAAGTAAAACAAGAATTTTTAGATCAAATAAAAGGGAAAAAAATAAAAAAATTCAATAAAGATTTTTTAAAGACAAATATAACAACGAAATACAATAATATTATATTAAATCCTCCATATATTCGTACACAAGACCTATCTGAATCATATAGAAAATTTATAAAAACCGAATTTAGTATCTTAAAAAATGGATTAGTGGATATATATTATGCCTTCTTAATAAAATGTTTAGATTTGTTAGAAATAAATGGTATAATGGTAAGTATAACACCGAATACATTTTTATATAATAAGTCGGCAGTATTAATAAGGAAATATTTAATAGAAAATCGCTATATCCAAAAAATAATAGATTATGGAAGTGAAAAGGTATTTCCAAATGTTTCAGTATATTGTTGCATAACAGTATTTACGAAACAACCCAATGATTTTTTTTTGTATAATAATACAAAAAGAGAATATGTTGATATTGATGATACAACATTTAATTTATTTGCTTTAAATGTTGGTGATAATACCTTAAAAAATATTTGTAAAATAACGAATGGTGTTGCAACATTACGAGACAATGTCTATATAATGGAGAGTGATAAATTTGGCGAACCATGTATCGTGTCAATTACAACCGGAAAAGAAGATAGTTATATAATTTACCCATATAATGAATATGGTAAAATAATAGACGAAGAAGAGTTTAAGAAAGAAAACCCCAAAACGTATAATTATTTAATAACATACAAAAGTGAATTAAGTAAACGGGACAAAGGAAACAAAAAATATGCGTCGTGGTATGCGTATGGTAGGTCGCAATCGTTAATCGTCTCCAAAAAAAAGAATGTTATTTACATGCCATGCTTTATTAATCCCATCAAATTTGAATTATATGTAAAACCCCCAACACTTTTTAAAGGATGTTTATGTATTGAACCGAACGATGAAAAGGATATAGAATTAATATGCGGTCTAATAAGAAAACACATAAATATATTAGAGATGAATAGTTCAAAGCGCGGTAGTGGTTGGATAAATATAAGTAGTCGTAATTTATATAATTTACCATTGAGTTCGTGAATTAATAGAACATGTTAAAATTGATTAATAAATAAACATTATTACTAATAAAAAAAGATGTCTCCTTGTCCGCCTCGTCGGTGCTGTTATTGTAAATCTGGAAATCATTATATACATCAATGTGATGCCGACCCGCATTTAGAATATATATTCGAGTCAAATGTATTGCCTGATTTTAGGTCGATGAAAATACACGTATTAAAAAGATTATGTTCAATAATAAAACAAAAAACAAATGAACATAAAAACGAATTAGTTTCTAATTTAGAAGTATATTGGACCCAAAAACATGGTAAAGTGGAAGAAATGGAAGAGGTAGAAGAAAAAGAACCATGTGCGATATGTTTAGAAAAAATAACAGGAAATAACTCGTGTATAACACAATGTGGGCATCATTTTTGTTTAACGTGTTTATTGCAACAATATTCAAATAATAATTCATGTCCTTTGTGTAGGGAAAAAATAACAGAAAACGCAATAGAAATAGAAACAAACACAGATATTTTTGAAGAATACCCCGGACCAATGCTTTCTCGTACAGTAAGTTATAGCAATTGGGACGATGAAGAACCTCGTGATTATTTTGAAGTGGATAATGTAACTATAATAGATATAGACGATAGTAGTATAAGAGATATAGATGATGGTGGTATAATAGATATAGACGATAGTAGTATAAGAGATATAGATATTATACCGAATACAGAAATAGGGTATCAACAAATAATGAATGAACGAAGCGTATTTGAACCAACGATTCAATCGACATTAACTCCGTCGACATTAACTCCGTCGACATTAACTCAGTCGACATCAATATACCCAGTAAATTATAATGAAACACAATCAATACTTAATAATAATTTAATAAATAGATCCGCAATATTAGATGAATTTTCAAATCATGAAAATAATCAACTGGCAAATGAGATGATTCATTTTATTCATGAGAGAGTAAATATACAATTTCGTGAACAATTAAACAACCATATAAACGAAAGAGTAATCGAACAAATAGCCGAAACATTAAATAATATAAGGCATACTAGAACTTAGTCTAACTTTTTAATGTATCCAATACACCTATTAAAAAATAGATTAACTTCATTTTCATTGCCGACTAGCACAGAATCGTCTGGCATTGGTCCTTCGTTGCCGCTAAAATAACAAAGAATCGCTGGAATACCATTAATAACGCGCATTTTTTTTAAATATCCATATACATCAAGCGAATCGTCTACATCAACTTTGACACAATTAATTTGGTTGTTATATTCATTAAAAAACGCATCAACAATTGGGTCTATTTTAATACATGGGCCACACCAGTCCGCTCCTAATTTAATAATAACAATATTTTTGTTGTTATTTAATAATAATTTGAAATCCTCAACGCTTTCAATAACCTCCATATTATATTTGTTTATGTATATTTATATTTGTTTATGTATATTTATATTTTTTTATGTATATCTATTAATGAATAATAATTCAAAAGAAAATAATGTTGCGCTTTCATTAACTATGATTAAAAGCATATGTAAAATAAATCATATTGATAATAGATGTGATTCGTGTCGTTCGGGTGAATTGTCAACTGTGGTAAAAGATTCGAAAGAAGAAAAGAAATAAAAATACTAATTTACGCCCCTGGCGATTTAAAATGGAACAAAATAATAATATAATAATGTATAATACAATGAAATATAACTATATTATCAACAATTTAAGTCATTTTGGCGACATTTTAGCTATACCTTTATTTGCTTTGTTAGTGATATATTTTTACAAAATTCGAGAAAAATCTTTAATAGAATATATATTGTTTTGGTTTTCTATATCCGGGCTAATATTAGATATACTATATACATATCTATTTTTGTGTCATTTTAAATCTTCAAATGTGTAAAGATATATATTCGAAGTAAATCATTTAAAATAAAGAATTTAGTACTTTTAATGGAGAATATACCGTGGGTGGAAAAATATAGGCCAATTAACTTTAATTCAATAGTAATCGACGAAACAAATAGAACAATATTAAACAATGTAATAAAAGAGAACTATTTTCCAAATTTTTTATTCTATGGTCCGCCTGGTACGGGAAAAACGACAACAATTATAAATTTGATTAAATTATTTCAAGAAAAAAACGGCGAAGTAAATAAGGGGTTAATGATACATTTAAATGCTTCTGATGAGCGCGGAATAGATGTAATACGGAATCAAATATATCAATTCATAAATTCAAAACCATTATTTTCAAATGGAATAAAATTTATAATTTTAGATGAGGTAGATTATATGACAAAGAACGCACAGCAAGCATTAAAATATTTATTAAAATCAGTAAATAAGAATGTAAAATTTTGTTTAATATGTAATTATATAAGTAAAATAGAAGAATCGCTCCAAAACGAGTTTATACGTTTAAGATTTAATGAATTACCAAAATTTGAAATAATGAATTTTTTACAACACATATGTGATAACGAAGAAATATATATAGATTATTCCGTATTAGAAAATATAATAAATTCATATAAGTCTGACATGCGTAGTATGATTAACTTTCTCCAATCAAATCAACACATACTGAAAATAGGTATAAACAATATAAAAGTATTAAACGACAAGGTATTTGATGATATAAGTAAAAACATAAAAACGAATAACAAGTTAAACAAGTATATAAACGAGATATCTATTAGTTATAATCAAGAAGTAAAAGATATAATTAAGAAATATATATTGTATATAGTTAGAAACAAGAAGGAATATATAACAAGTGATTTTTTGAAGTTTGTGGAAAATATTTTACATACTCAAAAATATAATCTAACTCATTTTATTGATTATTTTTGTTTAAATATCAAGAACTATGTGAATTAATTATTTTTAATTCGTTCTTCTAATTTTCGCATGAATGAATTTTCAGGAGGGGAAGATGAAAAGTTAGGGTTGAATGATTCTGACTTTACTTCACATTCGAAAGAATTTAAACGAATATTTTTTGTGGACGGACTTACTTTATTCTCATTGACAATAGTATTCATTTTTGCGCCAGATAGTTTCTCTGTTTTTAACTGCATAGACAACATCTATATAATGAAATAACATTAAAATTGATTTAGATTCTTTAAATTATTAAAAGATATATAATAAATGAATATAGAAGATGAATGGAGTGAATTTTTATTGGACGATTCATATGAGTTGAACAATGAAACCGAAAACAGGAATGAAATAAAAGATATGCCTAAATGTTCAGATTTATATATTTCAACAACGACAAAAATTGCGTATTTAAATAATACGGTTGACTTAAAAAATATATTTTGGAAACTCCCGCTACTTCATTATTATGATGAAAAAAATGGTATTATCAAAAAACAAATGAAATTTAATTCATTAACCCAAGAAGACGTTGATGAATTAGACGAAAACTTAGAAAAAAATAAGGGACGATATATAGAAAATAATATACTTCAGCAAGTTTCAAAAGAAAATACAATTACTGCCTTTAAAGATGTACGAAAAATAAGTGTAGGTATCTGTAAAAAAGATATAACAAGTTATAGAATTAAAAAGAAAAGTGCATTTTATAATTGTTTTGTGCTTATTTTAAGAATAAAACAGGGTGGAATTTTTAAAGAATTACATGTAAAAATATTTAATACGGGTAAATTAGAATTGCCTGGCATTCAAACAAAAGAAATATTTCTTCTAGTATTAGAAGAAGTATTAAATGTTCTTAGACCATTCTTCGATGGAAAACTAGATTATTATCACGAAAAAACGGAAACCGTGTTAATAAATTCAAATTTTAATTGTGGTTTCTTAATAAACCGCGAAGAGTTCTTCAAATTATTAAAATATAAGTACAAAATTCACGCGACATATGACCCATGTTCGTATCCTGGGATTCAATGTAAATATAGAGAAAATAATCTTAATATTAGTTTTATGATATTTCGTACAGGAAGTGTATTAATCGTTGGTAAATGTGTAGAAGAGGATCTTTATATCGTGTATGACTATTTGAACAAAATATTGTTAGCTGAATTTAATACTATATACCAACCATCATCTGTGCCAAGTGTAGAAGTTCCACAGAAGAAAAAAGTAAAAAAAACAAAAAAGAAATTAATAAAAATAAAGTTGGATGATAAAAATAAACTAGAATTGGATAATAAATAAAAATAAACTAGATTTGGATAATAAATAAAAATAAAATATGAATAAGTTAATTAATTGTTTTCTTTTATTCTAGATTCAATCTCTTCGCGAATATAATTTACGGTTGATTTTAAATCGTCTGTTCCAGAATATGCGAATTTGATATCAATCATATTTTTAAATAGTATATTCTTATTTTTAATTGTTTTGCGATTAAGTAAATTTAGAATATCTGTGTTCGTATCACTGGAATCATTTTTGCAAATATTATCTAGAAAATAGTAAATATTTAATAATGAACCATCAAGCTCTTTTTCATCCATATTTTCAATGTTTATTTTATTAAAGATGAATTGTATAATTTGACAATAAAATGTCGTAAAATTATGTATTGAATCAAATAATATTTCTTCGTGTTTATTATTTACGACTGTTTTCTTATATGAATCATTTATTTCATAAATACTCTTACGATAAACATAAATAACCGCATCTTTTAAATTCAAGTTTACAAAAACAAAGTCGGAATCTTTATCATTTATTTGATTAACATATTCAATATAATAAAATGCTGCTCGATTTGAATAATTAACAGTTAGCTCTAAATTTTTAGTGTAATAGTATATAATTTTAAATACATTTGTGACAATATAAATACCCTTTAAGAAAATATAATTACTAGTGTTCATGTTTATTTTAGAATGTAAAATATAATAATTAATAATTTCCATGTATTTTTTGGAAACACTTTCGAATCGGTCTTCGCATAAAATACGATAATTGGAAGAATCCGTTAAATCCAATTCTTCACTTGTCATAAATTATAAATACAAAAAAGTATTTAAAAAAATACTAATCAATCTTTATATAATGTCTGAAATAATTGAAGCAAATGAAGAAAATTATAAGCTGCCAACAAAAACCACAATGGAACACGCATGTAAAATCTCGATCGTCGAAGATAAGCCAATTATGATGGATTACTGGACAGCGTCGTGTGATAAGAACGCATTAATCGGTGTAAGAGAAAATGCTGAGAAATTACTTGTAAAAAGCGAAGAAGAGTATACAAGTCCAATTTCTAAAATATATAAGGTAGATACTGAATATATTATTATGACAGAGAACTCTGTTTATATTGTTTCTGCTGAAATCCCCAGTAAAAAGATTTCTTAAATAATTAAAAAATTTGATTTATTATATTTTTAAATAAATCAAATTTAACATATCTATTATATCTATTATATCTATTATATCTATTATATCTATTATAGTATCTCTTTTAATAATTCAATCTGTTTTTCTGTTAGTTGGGATGGGAAATCGATTGAAAATTTAATTATAAGTTTGCCGCATTTATTATTTTTTATAATACCTAAATTATTAATTTCTTTTGAATAATTCGGTGTAATTATATTACCATTTTTATTGTTAATATTATAACTATTTCCATTGATATGGTCAAGCTCAAACGAAAACCCACACAACGACTCCTTTAATGTAATTTTGTGATTATATATTAAGTCGGTGTCATTTCTAGTAAATGTAGCGTGTTGGTTAATGTGTATTTCTATTTTTAAATTACTTATCATATTCATAGATTGATGACAGACAATATTTCCCTTATTTTCAATAACAATAACATCTTTATTATCTATTCCTCGTGGAAAATTAACTTGTAATATTTCCTTTTCTATTTTTTTACTATTATTATTTAAATCTACAATACACCGTTCTATTTCAACTGTTTTTTTACTCTCATTATAACATTCTTCTAGTGATAAAGAAACTACAATAGTAATATCATCTGGTCTATTAATTGGATTAACCGGAGCACCATTTCTAAAGACGCGAATGTTTGGTCCTGCACCGCTCATAAATCCTTGGAAGTTATTATCAAACATATTAAACATGTCAAAAATATTGGAATTATTCATTCCGTGAAACCCTCCGTTCATATTAAAATTTGAAGTTGTTCTATGAAAAGGATGACTATTAATATTGTCCTTATTGTCATATTCGTCGCGTTTAACCGGGTCGCTTAAGGTTTGATATGCTTCGCTTATTTGTTTAAATTTTTCACAACTTTCTTCAGAATCATTGTTTTTATCCGGATGCCATTTTAATGACAGCGCCCTATACGCTTTTTTAATATCATTTGGTGTGGCATTTTTATCTATTCCCAACATATCATAGAATGTCATTAATTATATTAAACGAGAAAAACTTAAATAGTAATTTAACTAATTATATAATGGAAGGTTTCATAAATAAATATTTACCTACAAAGTTGGATGACTTTTATTTTGAAAAAACATTCCTGACATTTATATCAACATTAATAAGATACAATGATTTAAATTTAATTTTGATAGGTAGACCAGATGTTGGAAAATCCGTTTTTTTAAATGTTATTGTAAAAACGTATTTTAATTGTGAAAATTTCGAAAAAAATATAATGTATATTAATAATTCAAAAGAACAGGGTATTAATTATTATCGTACAGAAGTTAAAAATTTCTGTAAAAATTCATCTCTTATTCCTAATAAAAAAAAGGTAGTTCTAATTGATGATTTAGATTTATTAAACGACCAAAGTCAACAAGTTTTTCGTAACTGTATAGATAATTATAGTAATAAGGTGCATTTTATATGCGGCTGTACCAATGTAAATAAAATAATCGAATCATTGCAATCTAGACTATTATTACTAAAAATACCAGAATCAAATATTCTTAATAATATCTATTTGAAGATAAAAGAAGAAGAAAATATTAATATAGACCAAGATGTTCAAGAATTCTTCATAAAAATGTGTCAAAATTCTACAAAAATGTGCATAAATTATCTGGAAAAGTTCAAATTATATGATAAAAAAATAACAAAGGATAATATAATATCATTGTGCACAAGTATTAATTATAATTATTTTGAAAAATATATACTTTGCTTGAAAGAAAAAAAGTTGGCAGAAGCGATTGATATATTATTTAATATATTTGATATGGGTTATTCTGTTTTAGATATACTTGATTGTTTTTATAATTTTTTAAAATTAACAAATAGCGTAGATGACCATGTAAAATATAACATTATTAAAGTAATATGTAAGTATATTTACATATTTTATAGTTTACATGAAGATGAAATCGAACTATCTTTGTTTTCAAATAATTTATTAGAATATGTTTAAAAATTTTGAATTTTAATGTTACATTATATTAAATGAACTCTTATGTTAAAATATTATTATTTATTGTTTTTATATTGTGCTTATTGTTGATATATTTAAATCTAAATGTGGTTGAAAATTTAACAACAATCGATATTGAACAAGATGAACTTTGCGAAACATATAATGATAATGTTAAAAAAGTAGGAATATTAACACCGGTTAAGTTTAATCAATCGAACAGAAACACATTAAACAGCTTTAATGTTAATACGGCTTATAACTGTTGTTGTGTAGGTAAATTTGAAGATGATTATGTTGATTTATGTGCTCTTTATAACGTATTAAAATTGGGAGTTCGTTGTTTAGATTTTGAAATACGTTCTTTTAATGATAAACCATATGTAACTTGTTCTACAAATTTAACAAATATGTTTAAAGATTCAAAAAATCAACTTGATTTAGAAGAGGTTTTTCAAACAATTAATAGATATGCGTTTGGACAACCCATTCAAAATGGGAAAGACCCGCTATTTTTACATTTTAGAATTAGAACAAATAATATTCCGACCTATGATAGTATGGCAAAATTAATTGAAACTTATTTCGCCAATAAAGTATTGCCAATAAAATATCAAAATGAATATTTATCAAGTACTCTTGGTTCAGTTCGATTATTTGATCTTAGCGAACGTGTAATTATCATGATTGATAATTCAAATACATTCTATAAAAATACGAAATTATTTACATATTCAAATATCGGTACAAATAGTGCGAAATTCAGGCTATTAACGAATAGTGATATAATTAATGCGAATAAGAATGAATTAATAGAATATAATAAAAGAAATTTATCAATGGCTCTACCAGATTTAACAAATGACCTAACAAATTTAAATTCAAAAGACCTCATCAACTATGGAATACAATTTATTGGTATGAATTACCAAAATTATGATGAAAATTTAGAGTATACGATGAAGTTTTTTGAAGATAAAGGTAACGCGTTTGTTTTGAAAGAGAATCGGTTAAGAGATTTATCATTAAAACCAAGTAATGGAGATAAAAAAAACCCCAATACACATTCGATTAATAAATTAAACCAGCGTATTAAAAAATTAGAAAAGTCTATTAAAATATTAAATAATACAGATAAAATAGACTCTATTGAAGATAATAACAAATTATTAAAAATGAAACAAAATGAAATTAATCGGGCATTAGAACAAAAACGAACTATTGCCGCAAACAAATCAAATAAATTTGATGAAATTTCTAGTTTAACTACTCAAATTGAAGAATTAGAGCGAGAAAATAGTTATATTAAACAAAGTATGGATGTATCCGAAGAGTTGGAAAAATTAGACCCAGATGAAATGTTATTTTCAACCGATTTTGATTTAATTTAAACATTATACACAAGATTTTAAAATGTTTAAATTATTATGATTTTTATAAAATTGTATAGTTATATTATATGAAGAATAACAACGAAACAAAAATGAAATATGAAGAAAAAGAATTGGCTATATTACGATTGGCGGTTGATTTAGCCGAAAAAAAAGCGAGTTCGAGAATAGTAAATTCGCCCGATGTTAAAAAAATAATTTCTATTGTTGAGCGATTCATAAAAGATAAAAAATTAATTTGTTATGGAGGTACTGCTATTAATAATATATTACCAAAAGAAGACCAATTTTATGACTTAAATATAGAAATTCCGGATTATGATTTTTATAGCGATAAAGCATTAGAACATACAAAAGAGTTGGCCGATATATATGTTAAAGAAGGGTTTGATGAAGTTGAAGCAAAAGCGGGTATGCATTATGGTACATATAAGGTATTTGTAAATTTTATACCGGTTGCGGATATTACCTTAATGGATACAAAGTTATTTTCTGGGTTAAAAGAAGACGCAATTAAAGTAGCTGGTATGTATTATTGTCCGGCGAATTATTTAAGAATGTCAATGTATTTAGAATTAAGTAGACCAGGTGGAGATGTATCTCGGTGGGAAAAAGTATTAAAGAGATTAACTTTATTAAATAAACATCGTCCATTAAGAATAAAGAATTGTAATTATACTGACTTTGTAAGAGAGTATGATGATAATTTCAGCACGGAAATAAAGACAATTTATAATACAACCCGACAAACATTTATAGATCAAGGTCTTGTATTTTTCGGCGGTTATGCTAGTTTTGTATATTCCCAATTTATGCCGTCCAAGGTGCGTAAAAAATTTTTAAGGCAACCAGATTTTGATGTTTTATCGGATGACCCAAACAAATCTGCTATTATATTGAAAGAACGTTTAAACGACGAAGGCATTCGAAATGTGCAAATAATTGAACGCGAAAAATTAGGAGATATAATTTCAACACATTATGAAGTTAGAGTAAAACAAGATACAATTGCTTTTATATATAAACCATTGGGATGTCATAGCTATAATAATATATATATTCACAATGAAAAAATACGTATTGCTACAATAGATACCATGTTAAGTTTTTATTTAGTTTTTATTTATGCTGGTCGTAAATATTATGATAAAGACAGAATCATGTGTATGGCAAATTTTCTTTTTGCGGTTCAACAAAAAAATAGGTTGGAACAAAAAGGTGCTCTTAGAAGATTTAGCGTTACGTGTTATGGGACTCAAAAAACAAAAGAAAGCATTAAAGAAGAAAAAACAGAAAAGTTCAAAGAACTAAAAGAAAAATCAAAAACGAGGGAATATGATGAGTGGTTTTTAAAATATCGACCGGGCGATATTTCACGCGATAAGAAAAATAAAAGAGAACAAACAAAGAAAAATAAAGCTAAGGGAAAACCAAAAAAAAAACAAACTAGAAGAAATAAAAAACTTCTAGGATTTTTTTAAATTAAATACATTTAATAATATTTAAAATTTAAAGTTTATATATTATATGCTGTTAGTGGTAGATGGAATTATTCTCGTATTATCGTGTCATAAGCATATGAATACAAGACTAAAAGAGTTTAATTTAAATAATGAAGAATATAATGGTTGGAAAGTTATATATGTTATTGGAGACCTTTTTTTGAAAGATAATTTTGAGATTAGGAATAATAATTATTTATACATTAAATGCGAAGATTCGTATCTACATTTATTAAAAAAATTAATACTAGCAATTAAATATATATACACATTATTTGATATTAAACATGGGATTTTAAGATGCGGCGATGATTTAATATTCAATGAGAAATTACTAACAGATTTTTTAATGGAAGATACTAAGCCAGATTATTGGGGCGATTCTTGTCCAAGACAAAATTGTATTGTTTCAAATCTAAATGAAGAACAAAAAAATAATATATTAAAAAATGCAGAACATACTAACTGGATGGTTGATTATTACAAGGGACATAAAAACGATTTTGAAAACGAACTACATGGGTTGAAAGATATTAACATAAGTGATTATACATTAAAACCTAAAATATTTGGTGCTATTGGTACACTTTTTTATATATCAAATAAATCTTGTAAAATATTGGTAGAACATATGGAAAAAATTAATTTTAATATATTACAACAAGATAATTTATCGGGTAGTTATCCTTATGTAATTGAAGACGTTGGTGTCGCCTTTATATTATATAATAATTATGTAGATTATATAGAAAAGGGGAACTTTTGTGGAACATTAAATCCCATCGCAAAACACACCAATAAATTTAAATAATTTAAGATAATATTCCATTATCTTCAAAAATCCATAAATACGTATTTTTAAAAAAGTTTTGAGATTCACTCCCTAGTGTATTAATATAAGAATTTGTTTTAATTACAAGACTTGATGGAACCGTATAATTATTATTTACTATATTATCTTTCCATTTTACCAATATATTACTATATATATCGTTTGTTAATGATGTATTTAGTAAAAATCCATCCATAGAATTACTACCAGTATTTGTTTCACAGCTAGAAAAATTAAAATTACCAATATCTTGATTAAATTTGGAAGCGTTTTTAAACATGTTTGAAAAATATGTCGCTTTTGAAGTATTCCAATTATCTAGTGGTTGATTAAAATTATATGCGTTAAAAAATACCCCTGTTAAATTTGTTGCGTTGGAAATATTCCAATCATTAATATTTGTATTAAATGCGCTATTTTTGAAACAGTCTTCAAATATTTCAATTCCGGATACGTCCCAGTGTGAAATATTTTGGTCTTCTTGTGTTGAACCTTTAAATGTCCATTTAAATGAAGTATTATTTAAAATAGTCGGCTTATCTGTTGCTGTTATTTTTCCTTTGAAATTTTCAAACTGAGAACCAGAATAGTTTGGTACATTATATTCGGCATATTGCGGCCAATATCGGGATAATGGTATATTACCAAATTGTTTAATATTTATGGTTTCATTTTTACCAAATGTATAGTTTTGATTTTTATAAAAATGTAAACCGTCATATTTATTATTATCATAAAATTCATATTCAATGTTTATTTCTGTAAATCCACCTGATATTGTATATGTTTTATTTTTAACTATAAGTTCATTGTTCAGCGTATACAATGGTTGTTCTATTAAATCTGGATTTGTTGTTTCGCCTTCTACTTCATAAATAAAATTTCCACTATAATCTGGTATTCGTGGTTCTGGTTCAGGTTCTGGTGATATATCGAAATAATCTGCTTTACTATAATCAACTTGAAAACCTAAGTCATCCAGAAATCCAATTGTTATACGACTTAATGGTGTTAATGTATCTGTATCTTCCATCCAACCTGTCATTAACTCGGCGTTTAATCCTGGATGAACTTCTCCGTCGATGCGTCGTATATTTTGTGAAAGAATACCCTCATCGCCTTCCTCTGGATGTACGTTCGCAATGCCTAGTTCTCCGTCATTTTCAATTGGAATACCGATAAGTTCTTGATTGTTGGCATAATTACGATATTCGCGAACAGCGTTGGCCGCGTTATAATAATTTAATGAAAGACCAGAATTTTCATCAATATATGTTGTTTTGACGCCATTTAAAAACCAAACACTACCAATGCCGAGTGAATGTCCTATTTCGTGTAATAATAAATAATAATAGAGTGATTTACCGTCTGGTTTATATTCATTTAAAATGTTATTTCCATTTTTCAAAAAATTAATATTAATTATAATATTTGAATTTACGGGAATCAATTGGGTTATATTAAAGTCAAGTACATAATATAATGCTTTATAATCATACGCATCTATTAATACATTATTGGATAGATCATAAAATTGTGTGGTTCTATTATATCCCATAACAGAATAATCTGCTATGTCTTCATACAATATATTAAATTGATAATTTAATGATTCTCCATTTGTATTTGTGTGATATCCCGTTATTATTTCATTATATCGTAAAAATACATCATCGTGAATATTATCAAAAAGTTCATTTAAGGTAGGGTCTATTTCAAAATTTGGGTCAAGTGATGCGTGTCCATAATAAAAATTATTTAGATTACTATATTCAATTACAAACTGTGGTTCTGGTTCTGGTTCGGGTTCTGGTTCGTCTACCACACTGCATATTTCGGTGTAAAGAAATCGTTGATAACCGTCAACTTCTTTTGTTAATCGTGTATTTGTATTAATAGAAATAAATGAAAAAATACCAAAATCGCCAAGAATTTGCATAGTAATATCACCCGAGTACATATAAACAATATAAACATAGCCAGTGTCGTCTATATAAGTTGTAGTACCATGATTTGTAGTACCATAATATTGCATTAAATGACTGGTTTTTGCGAAACCAATTGGTGTTTCAAACGGGACACGAAACTTATATAAACCATCGTGGACACCGAGATAATCGTACCGTACATAAATATTGTTAAATATAAACCGGAAATTATCATAAGTAACCATGTTATTACTATTTCTATACATACATTGAACATTCGTAAGATCTAAACCAAAATCATTATCATCGTCTTCGTCTGGAATAAATTCTGGTTCGGGTTCCGGTTCTGGTTCGGGTTCGGGTTCGGGTTCGGGTTCGGGTTCCGGTTCGGGTTCTAGTTCCATGTCCATTTCCATTTCTGGTTCCGGTTCGGGCTCTGGTTCTATATTTGAATTGTCATATGTCGTAATATTAAAATTTCCATTCATTGTTGAATGATTTACACAATAATATAATAGCGACGCGGTTGATTCCAAAATTGTAAATTGAATAACGTCATTACTTCCTTGAATATTTGAAATATTATCATAATTATTACTCCACGATGAACCTATTGAAAATGGATGAGACGAAGGTATATTTATTGATTCAAAAATATATGTATGATTTTTATATAGTGTTAATGGGTGAGATAAATTAGTACCATCTATTGAGGTTCTAAAATTATAAAATGGCGTATTTGTTCCATCAAACATTACATAATATCTCAAAGAGGAATTATGAACTTGATAAGGTATATTTTCTATATTATATTTACTATTGTTTTCATAAAAAATAAGCTTGTTAAATCCCCCATTATATCCATTATATAATGTATCATAACTAATTATATCAAAGTCATCTAGTATTTCAAACGTAATTGGACCAGTAAAGTAATTGACCTTTATATTTTCAACAATTTTACTCCCGGCAAATATTCCACTCTTTATTTTAAATGTATTCGGGTTGTCTATTATAAATCCAAGTGGATTATCTTGGGATAAAATTTTTGTTTTATATATACCTTTTTTTAACCCAATTAATGTATTATGGTCATAATTATCGTTAAATGAAACAATATTATTATGTTCATTTATTGTTGAATTAATAGATAACATTTCAATATTATATAATTTATTATTTACTAGAATTTTAAGTGGCTCGGGCTCGGGCTCAGGTTCTGGTTCAGGTTCTGGTTCGGGTTCATTTTCTGGCTCAGGCTCTGGTTCAGGTTCATTTTCTGGCTCGGGCTCTGGTTCAGGTTCATTTTCTGGTTCAGGTTCTGGTTGTAGTTTTTGTAAGATATCGTCAACTTTTGGGTTTTTCTGTTTAAATGATTCCGTAATAGTCTCAAAAAATTTGGGATTTATTTTATTAATAGAATTAACTACATTTTGCGAACTTGTCATAACGCGTCTTCGTATTGCGCTTCGTGATGTAGTACTAGTTATATTTCCCGAATAAATATACTTGCTTTCACTTGAATTATTAGAGGTATATATAGAATTTATTTTACTACGGTTTGACATATATTATTTTAATATTTTTATATTTTTTTTTGTGTGTATCTAAAGTAATTGTTAACGTATAATCATATACTAAATATTTATTTTTTTAATAATTTCATAGTTTACATTATTATTTAAATTATTTATTTGTTTCTCTAGATTTTTTTTAGAATAAACTTTTTCTATAAACGCTTTTGTTTCATTAATTGTTGTGTTTGTATTCGTTTTCTGAAAACTTTCAGAAACAAAAATTATGAGAGAAAAATTAAAAATAATATTTTTTTTTCGTTAAATGTATATATATATATATTAATGATTGAAGACCATCACGCAATGAGACGTCGAATAATCTAAACATACTTATTTATAGTAGGCAAGTATGTTTATATTGTTAAAGTTAAAGCTAAGGTTAAAGCTAAGGTTAAAGTTAAAGTTTTACTATATTTTCAACCGACTTATCTATCAAGTAAATAAATGCTGAAAATAAAACACTTTTTAGTAATATACCCTGAACATTTAGATTGCCATCGCCGTGAAAACAAAAAGGGATATATTTATATATGTGTTTATTCACAAATGGTAATTGAAATAAAAAGTATACAAGTGCCATCAAGACATAACTATTTAGTTCATTAAATAAAAAATCGACATTGCTTTTTTTATTTTCTTCCCTTCGTTCTTTTTCTAAAATTTCTTCTTTTGATTCCTGTAAGCCAATATAATCTTCTGTTTTTGGAATAAAATTAGTATTTACTTTTTCATCTACCTGAATATTTGACGGTGCTTGCGGGATGTCTCTTGATGGTAATTCTAACATCCCCCCTCTACTCGCTTCTTGTATACCTGACACAACCTCGTTTAATGTATTTGATTCTACAATATTTGAATTGGGTTGTTCCACATTCATCGTGATATTATTTTCATTATTTGGTAAATCGTTTAAATTTGTGGTATCAAGTTCTGTCATATTTATTTAAATGATTTGTATTATTATTATTTTACGCAAAACGAACCTTCTTTTTGTCTGTTTCGCAGGATGTTTGTTTTAATTTATATTTATAACAATTCTTATCTTCTTTAAATATATTTTTTTCTATTTTTTTTGGTTCTTGTGCAAGAAACACAATACACCCTTTTTCTGGACAAGCGCTTCTAAAGAAAGTAGCTAATCCTAAACCCAATAGTATGGATATAATTATTTTACCCGTTTTTGAATTTACGATTTCTTTTAACTTCATATATTGTATAGTAATATTAAATTTGTGGTTTTATTGTGGTTATTTTTGAATCATCTTTTGGACAATCTACCATATTTGAATCATAGTGGAAACAATTCCCAACTTTATCTTCTACAATAAATTCTTTATGGGTATCCTGGGTTGGGTTTATATAAATAATTTTATTATTAGGTCCAAATACATATACGAAAAATAAACCAATCGCGAAGCTAATTATCATATATTTAAATGAAATCAATTTATGCAACATTTAATATATATCAATATTAAATATTTTATTAATCATATTTAAAGTTCACAATCTTTTCCTCAACTCCCTGATTTTGTTCTGTTTTGTGATAATCTAAATATTGCTTTTCTTTCTTATTGTTTTCGATATTTTCTATTTGAAACTCAATCGCTTCTTGTAATTTTATTTTGTCTTGTGTATCTAGATATTCTTGAATCATTTTTTTGAATTCTAATACATTTGTATTAATTTCAGCGTTTTCGTCGCTATATTCTTCTTGAATATCTTCAAATATAATTTTTGAATAATAGTAATATTCGGATAAACTATTCAACTCTTTTTTATGTTCATTAAATGATTTTATCGCATTAGATTCGTCTATATAGTTTAAAATGTGCTTCATTTTAGTCTTTACTATATTTAATTTTACTTGGTTTATTTTATTCAAATCATGTTCAAATAACTCGCGCGATGGAATATATGTACCTCTAAGTATTTGAATATCTAATTTGCAAGGTTTTTCAACATTACATTTCGCAAAAAAACCTAATTTATCACATTTAAAAACAGTTCCGCCCTTATTTTTACAGTTAATACATGGTATTGATACCTTATCCATTTTGTTTTTGATTTGTTTTTTTGAAAAGTTCTTTTCTTTAAGTTTTTTATATTTATTTTTTAGTAATTTTTCTTTTTGTTCTTCATATTTTGATTTTAATTCAAAAAATTTTTTTATTTTTTCGTCTATTAATTCTGTCTCCATATGTAATATTGATATTTTATATTTTATGATAAATTGTATTCGTTGTTCCATTCAGGCAAACCAGTTATTAGGTCGGTTGACGCGCGTTTCTTATCGTCTTGATAATTTTTTATTTGGTTTAATATATATTGCTTTTTCATATATTCCTTTTTCATTAATTCACTTTCGGTGGGTTTTCCCTTGTATTTAAAATATAATATTAATGAAATCACAAGAATAAAGGAAACCCCCGTGCACACGTTAAATATATTGTTTAAGTATCTATCTTTTATATTTTTACAATTCGTAAGTGATTTATCCAAAAAAAATTTCATTCCTGGTTCAATTAATTTCGGTTTTTCATTTGGAAACATATATATAATTCATGATAAACAAATTATATATTGTGAATTCAATTATGCTAAATTAATATTTAATTCGAGGTATTAAAGTATAATAAAAAACAGCAATGTAAGATAATATTGCTAAAATAATAACAGCAAACCACATCGGTATTACGGTAAACTTTTGATAACCTACTCCAAACTTTTTAAATGAACAGTCGTCGTCATATATTAGCGATGGTTTTATATGATGTATTAAAAATATACAAGTCAAAAAGATTAATATAGCATAGTATGTTTTATTATTTTCATTTATAAGATTCATTATACTATATATATTTAAAAAAATATACGTTTCAATTAATAAATTCTTTATTTCTTGTGAAATAGAAAGATGAAATAAATAATATACATAACATAAACAGGATATTCTTTAATAATCCATCTTATTGTGTCATTGAAGCTCGATACGTATGTATCAAATATATATGTATAGTTAAAACGTTTTACCATATAAGTATTTTCCTTATTGTATCCAAGTTTTTTATAATAATTCTTTACACCTATACCAGATATAACGCTAATATTATAATAACAATTCATTATGCTTATTTCTTCCGCTTTTCGCATGAGTTGTTTTCCAAAACCATAATGTTGACTACTTTCTTGATTTTCATTTGAAATGACCTGTCCGTATACATGAAGTTCTCGAACTAATGCGGTATTTTTAATTTCATGAAAGTATTTATTACTTTCATTGTCGCAAAGTCTTAATCGCAGAAATCCATATATGATACCAGGTTCACATGTATTTGTTTGGGTGTTATACCATTTTTGTTTATTCGTTTTATATACAGAATCTGGAAAATTCCCGCTTTCAATACTTATAAAGTATTCAATGCCAGCAGATGAGTTATATTTTTTTACAATTATTTGAGTACAATTAATTAAATTATAGTTATTTTTCACTTCGCGACACCGAATACACGGGCAAAATTTATTTTCCTTTTTTAATTTGTCATGCACTACCTGCCGTAGATTGGTTATTTTATTTCCGGCGTAAATATATAATTCTCCACTTCGCGTTTTATTTGGAATATCGCGAATTACACGATTTAATCTTACCCAGGTTGGAACAATTTGTTTTATTTTGAATAAAAGGTTTATTAGTAAAGTTGGGTCAGTTTCTGTGTATGGAATATAACTCCCCTCGTCGTACCATTTTTTTATTCTAGTCCATGGCACAGTTGCGGTTGGATATATTTTCCATTGATCAAATTGTAAATCATCGCCATATATAATTTCCTTAAACATACTTTCATCTTTTGACGGAGTACTTCCTGGCAAATCTGGCATCCAGTGCGCATCTACCTTATAACCATAATTTTTTAGTAATTTAAGGGCACGAACCGCATCTTCTTTATAACACCCTCTATTTATCTTTTTTAGAATAGTTTTATCGAGGTGTTGAACGCCCAGTTGAACTCGTGTACACCCCAAATAACGTAGGCGATTTATCTCATCTTCATTTATTGAATCGGGTCTCATTTCTAGTGTAAGCCCGATTATTCTTGTTTTTGACGTTTCGTTTATGACTTGTTCTTCCAATAACGATAGTTTATTTCTTTTTTCTAAATCATAAAATGTATTTGCGGCATAAAATAAATCACGAATGAATATTTCTTGATATTCTTTTGGATATTCTGTCCATGTGCCTCCCAATACAATAAGTTCAACCTTATCTACATAATGACTATTCAAGACATATTGATATGCCCTATCATTAAATTGCCGAATTGCGTCATAGTCGTTTTGAAGAGCACGCGCGACAGCTGGTTCGTCGCTTAGATAACTTCTTGGGTTTAAATCTTTTCCATTACTATCTACCTCCTTTGGACAATAAAAACAATCATGTTTGCAACTGAATGCCTGTACAACTTCTTTACCAGATTCGTCAATATATGATGGGTATGGGCTTGTTAATACAGATACGACCATTACGCCCGACAGTGCTCTCATTCCCTTTCCTATTATTGAATTTTTGAAAACTTTATTTTCTTTAATAACATCTTCTTTTACCAAAATATCATATATAAAACACATTTGCGTTTTACTTGGGTGTACATGATATTTTTTACGAAGTTCTATTATTTTTATATTGACATCTTTTTTTGACGCGTACTCATATGTACAGATATCTTTAATGAATGGGATTATTTTTTCCTGATCATAATTTTTGAATGAAAAAGTATGGTCATTTAATTTATTCTGGATAATATCTTCGATATCTTGCATTATTTGAAATATATATCATATAAGTATATATTTATTAATCAATTTTAATCTTCTTCGAGGCCACCATAATTAAAATCATCGTCATATTCTCCAATATCATCATTTTCTTGTAATTCAGATAATAAATAATTATTTATTCCGTCGTCCCCCATTAGTTCGCGTTGTTCATTTTCGTAAGTTTCTTTATCGTAAGAAAACAGACTTTTCTGCAAACCCTTGCTCCAGTCCGGTCCTATTCTGTGTTTCTTTTTAAGATTTTCTACCTCGCGTGCTTCGTCGTTTAATTTCTTAAAACCATCCGTTATTTTTTTCTTTTCTGCTTCTTTTGTACGTTTTACCTTCTTCATAATAGTATTATAATCAAAATTTATTATTTGCTTACTATCGTTTATTTTATTTAAGAATGTTAGTATCATATTTGCGTTGTTTCTTTGTAGTTGTACTGCGTTATCATATTCCATAGTTTCTGAAATATCAACCGATATATTTACATATGATTCTAATATTGTTATGATTAAATAATGAACTATTTTATTTATAATTTTAAGTGAAAAGAATGGAATAGAAATATTATTTTCATAATGCAGTGGTAAGTATCTAGATAATTGTTTATAAATGGGACTATAATATAATACTTTCTGTAAAATCATATTCAGTCGTTCGTCTACCGAAGAATATAATTCATTTATTGATTTTCTCTCATCGTCATATATTGACCTTAATTGTTTTTGATGTTCTTTTGCCAAGTTCCAATGTTTCGCGACTTTATTGTCTATTTTGTGTTTTTTCATTATTTGCGATGGATATACGCAACATAGATTTGAAATAACATTGAACCCGAAATCATTTGCTTGTTTTAATGATTCATCTTTGGATTTAAATTCAAGACAATTTTGCAATATTTTAATGGTGGTTTTATCCTTTTTATTCAAATTAATATGGGTTGTCAAATATTCTGTTATTTTTTTTATTTTCTTATCAAGCTCATCGCTTAGAATATTCACTGCTTCAATATTTTCTTTTGAAAAGTCTTTTTTCACGCCTTGTTCTACCTCTTTTCCATATTTAACATCAAATATTCTAGTAATTTCCTGAATTGGTTTCAGTTGTTCATCAATCGCAGAAGATACCGAGAAAAATGATATTAGATTGCCGATATTATCAATGCTTTTTTTTGAGTAATTCATAATAAACATTGATTCTTTTCTTACGCGTTGTAATAATTGTTCTAATATTTTTTGGTTTAAGTTAATATTCTCATTTTTAATTTTCTCTATTTTATCCTCAATAGTATCTTTATTGTGAAATTTAATATTTTTAAGACCGCATAATTCAACCAAATCCGTATTTTTCAAATTATTGGATTCCCATCGACAATACTTCAAGAAACAACGATATATTAGTTCATCATTATATTTGAATTCTGTTTTAATTTTTGGATTTAGGTCCAGTGTGAACTTATTTATATTAGTACAATAAACGGTTGTATTTAGTTTTAGTGTATTCTTAATTTGTTCATAAGATGTTAACATTTCTAAGTATTGCATGATTGTTTTGTCATTATTTATGAAATATAATAAGATGTTCCCGTCATTATCATCACAACATGCGTTTTCTATGAATGCCTCGTTTGTTATTGTTTTTAATATTGGTTTTTTCTTACGTATAATTTGCTGAATTAGATATTGAACACCATAACCAAGTTCAATTATTTTTGATTCGATTAAGTTATATTCATCCTTTATATTTTGTTTATTTGATAATTTAGTTTTAATTTTTTGAATGATATTCCCATCAATCGGTTTAACGATGTTTAACGAAAATAATTCTAGGTGTGGTAAAAAAGATTGCCATTTATTTGTTGTTATTTCCTCTTCAATTGCCGTATCCATTTCTGTAATCTTGGACAAAATAAGACTATTTGTTAATATATCATCATTTATCGTTTTCCGCAATGAAGAAATTATTGCTTTTGAGTCTATCTTATTAAATATTTTAAATGGGTTGTTTTTACCACCTTCTTTTGATAATGCTTTTGTAATACATGATATATAATTTAATAATGAGTCGTCAGTTTTGTTATAAATTGGGAATCCTTTAAGTGATAAACTACATCCTGAAATTGTTTTATTTATACGTATTGACTTGTGAAATAATTGGAGGCATGTTGTAAAAGTAGATACGGTTAAAATAGTTAATGCTTTTTTCTTATTCGTGTTAGATATAGTTGGTGTATAATAATACGACTTATATGTTGTATATATTACATATATGATAGTATCAAGATGTTCCTTTCCAATATTAAGTGCCATTATATGAATTAGTTTCCCCAATATAAAATAAATATACTTACTATCTTCATTTTCATAATTCTGGATATTGCTTGTTTCTATTTCACTTATAAAATCATATATTTCATTTAAGAATGAATTGCTTTCATCATTCTCATCGTCGTTTAGGTCTTGTTCAAGTATTAAACGTTTTACTTTAACTCCCTGTTCATCGTATGTATCAGATGTATCAAAATGTCGTTGTTTAATCGTGCGACCTGTATGTTCGTCGACCCATGCGTCGCCGTCTTCGCTAATTACGCCTTGCGTTTTACATATAAGTTCATACGCTTTTTCAACATTGCCATTTTTAGAATAAGTAGAACATATAGTATGGCGAAATGTTGGCACTAGTTCTGTGTCGCTATCAATACAATATAACATATATTGGTTCTCCTTACTTGAAGGTGTTCGTGTATATTTTTCTATGAAATGCAGTAAATATTCTTGTTTTTGTGAAAAATCACTAATGGCCATTATTTCTTGTAATTTATCATAATGTGGCGATTTTTCGACGGGTTGGAGCTGAATAGATTTTAATTTACTTATGTTTTTCATATGGGTGTTTAAATACAAGTTTTTTGTTTCTGTCAGTATTTTATATTTTCCAAATTCAACTTGTTTTTTTTCAAATAATGCTTCCATTTCTTCTTCGGAGTGCTGTTTTTTTCCATAATATTCGTGATCAAATGCTACCAATAATTTTTCTACCATTTTTTTAACATAACTTTTATTTAATGTATTAATTGATTCGCACCCATTATTTTCGGTTTTTAAACATTCTTCCTGAATATTGCAATTATCTGCTTCAACCATATCAATGAAATTTACATTTTCTTGTGAAGGGTCATGAATCCATACATCCTTGACGCGTTTATAATATGTTTGCATTACTTTTTCATCTTTATTATCTTCGTCGACGGTATGTAATATAGCGAAATCTAACTCTTCTACTTTTTTCCTTCCTTCTACCAACGCGATAGCATTATAATTTGCGTCCATTTGTGATAGACCATTTACCTCCATTAGTTTCGATATTAAGAATGTTTTAAATTCATCGTTATCCATGGTATTTTGTTCCTTTCTGTAAATATCTAATATATCATAAATAGTATCATCTCTATCCTTATCGTAATAAATATTTTCTCCGTTATCAACTTCCAGATATTTTATATCATAATAATCTTTTGCGATCTTTTTGGGGGCGCATTTTTTATTTTCCTTTTCTTCTTTTTGCATTAATTTTGTATTTAAAAAATTATTTATACTTTCAATATTCGCATGACTGAATAAGTCCTTGTTTTTTATAACATTATAAATGTTCAATAATTCACCCGTATCCGTATTTAACGCATAATTAATAAATTCGCTGTCAGAATAATTATATGAATATATTTTTTTTATTTCGGCATATCCGGATTTTATAGTATTCCTTTTATTATGATTATCTACCATGTTTCCATACGATGAAAAAATATTATTATGTTCGACTATATATTTTAAATATGAACTCCTTTCTTTAATTATTGTAGATACAATCGCCTTGTAAAACATAAAACTAATATTGTCGTTATAAATTCCAAATGGTTCTAATTTATTACATATATCATAAATTGATAATGTGTGGGATTTTGAAATATTTATTTTATTTAATAAATCTTTATTTTTTGGAATAATAATGTCAAGTAGTTTATTTATGTCATTTCCTTTATAATTATAATTAGATGTATTGTCGAAAGAATAGTTGATTTTTTTATGTAGAAAATCATTTGATACTTTAATGCTGCGACTTTCATTATTTATAGTTATATCGACAGTGTAATACATTTCTGGATAACTTTCAGTAAATACCTCTTTAATTTTAGTTAGATACATACGATTATTGTTTATGTAATACACTTCTTCATTTTTCTCAAATACTGGATTATCTAAGATTATATTTTCTTCCTCAACTTTATCAATATTGTTCAAAAAATATTCTTTTAACATATAATTTTCATTTAATAATGACTTATCAAAAATATTTGTATTTGGTAAATACATTCTACTTTGTTGAATAAACGGGTCAGGCAAGAATAATATTGATTTTAAATATATCTCATCGTTTGGAATATATTGATTTAAATTATAATAATTTCCTTGACTTTTATCATCAATCGATAATAAATTTAGTCTTCCACTTGTTGCGCGTTGGATTTTATTTTTTTTTTCGAATAACTGGTCATCATAATAACTTGTAGATAAATAATTGTCATTATTATTTATAATACAATCGACGTCATTTTTTGCTTCTATTTTTATTAAATTCTCATCAAAATTTGATATTTCAAATGGTTTAAGAATATTTATGATATTTTGTGTACGGTACACAAATCGATTTTCGTCGCCTTCTTTAATATTTTTTTCGTACTTTTCTTGTTGTTCTGATACATCATATAACATTTCTGATACATCATTCATATTAATATCTTGTTGTTCGTCGACATCAGTTGAGTCAACATTATAAAGTTTGTTTTTTATTTTTATTATAGGTACTATCCAATCTATTTTTTCAAAATCTTTAAATTTACTTACCAATGGTTTGAAGTATGCTCCTTGTTTTTTACTTTTTTGCGGATTTCCAAAAGTATCAAATTCTGAAAACATATCTCGAAGTTCGGTAAACCTGTCCACATTTTTTATTATTTCTTTATTTTTAATTTTTCTTAACTTTACATCTTCTATTTTTTCAATCATTTTATTCAACAAATCGTTTGTTTGAATATCTAATCCATACCTCATTTCGCTCTCGCGTACTTTTATTGCTTGACTAACGACTCCTAGGTCTTCTCCTAAAATAATATTATCCACTATATTATTAACTTCTTGAATATCTAATTCTTTATTTTCATTTGGTACGTAATATTCTTCATCGTTCTCTTCAATAATTGGTTCGGTTATTGGTTTTTCGGTTTCATCTTTTAATTCCAGTTTTTCTTTATCATCTTCATCATTTGTTGGTTTATTTTTCCGGATAATAATCTTCTCAATGTTTAATTCCGGGTCTATACCTTTATATCCAAAATCAATGTAAATTATTTGATTATTTGGAAAAAGTGTTAATTCAATCATATCTTCTTCTTTACTTGTAATTTCCCCAGTAATGACTAATGGTACATCACCCTTAAAATATATATCAACCCAAGTTCCGGCGAATAAATTATTTTGTTCAGCAAACCCATTTTTATCACTTCTATGTAATAGTTCTATTTTCTTAATAGATTCATCGGATAGTTTATGCTCATTTATATTTAGTGTATACGATTCATTTTTATTTATTATCATTACTTTATCAGTATCAACGTATTTTATATAAAACTTTTTATTATCATAGTTCGTGTTTTTTGGAGAAATTATGCGTATTACATCACCCAATTGTAAAAAAAGTTGGTTTTCCATATATATAGGTTACACTAGAAAATTCTAAATGTAATACAAAAAAAATTGATTTAAAAATAGAAAAATAATTAACTATACAATGAGTGAGTTTTATCCCGAAGTAGATTACGAAGAAAACAACATGTCCGACCAGGAGACGAATAGTACAACTTATATTACCCCTACAAGTGATGTAACAATTAGCGGAAGTATTGATTTCGAAACTAATAAATATTTTAACCAAGTTCAAGAGATTATTAAAGATTTTGACAACTATAAAAATAAAAACAATGAAGACGCTCCTATTAGAGTTAAAAAAATTACATTTGATGAACTAGATTATTTTATTGCGAACTATAACAACAATATTTTTGACACTATTCAAGACAAGGAACTTCATGTATACCGTTCTGTTGTATTTGATGCTGACGGAAAAGTAATTTCTTTTAGTCCTAGTAAATGTATGAATTCGCACATTGATACATTTCTCAGTGAACAGACGAATGATAAGTTTGTAATGCAACATTTGGTTGAGGGAACAATGATTAATCTGTTTTCAGATAATAGAAAGAGTGGAGAAGATAGTTGGGTAATTTCTACTAAAGGTACGATTGGATGTAAGTTGAATTATTTTAGAAACGAATGTAATCGCAAGACATTCAGTGAGATGTTTGATGATGCTCTAAAATACATGAATTTATCATATGATATGTTTGATAAAAATATAGTGTATAGTTTTGTGCTCCATCACCCTGAAAATAGAATTGTAACTCAGTTTAGCGTTCCTACTATTACACTTGTAGAGGCTTATTCTATCAACGACCGTATGGTTCGGGTAGTTAGTCTACCAACAGCAGGATGGGTTGATATGGTAAATTTCGATATTCCGTCGCAACTTGATGATTGTAGCAAGAATATGTATGGTGATACATTTAATACCCCACCAAATATTTCGGGATATGTAATTAAAAATACCGAAACAAATGAAAGAATTAAATTTAGAAATCCTAGCTTTGAGTATGTCAAGCACTTGCGCGGTAATCAATCGAAGCTAGAATATACTTATCTCCAGCTAAGAAAGAACGGGCGGATGCAAGAATATCTCAGTTGGTTCCCTGAACACTCGACCGAGATGAATGGATTCAAAGAAAAAGTACACATTTTTACTCGTGAGTTGTATGGTAATTACGTCGATTGTTATATTAAAAAAATGAAACCTCTAAAAGAATATGCGTTTGAGTTTAGAAATCACATGTTTGATATTCATCAAAAATATAAAACTGAATTTCAGCCTATGCGAAGAAGTATTCAATATAATGATGTTATTCAACATGTGAATGACCTACACGAGTCAAAGTTGATGTTTGCGTTGAATTACAAGAAGAGACCCCCTAGTCCACCAAGTGAAAATGTCGAGACTAAATTTGAAATGCCGTGCGATTTGTCAGTTGATTAATAAAATAAACATTTTGAATAAATAATTTAGTTTAGTAAAAATAAAACAATAAAATTTACATATTTTTTATTGTTATATTAATATTATATATGTCGACTCCGCCACTAAAAAGAAGCGAAAGAGGAACCGCAGAACAACATAATATGTCTCCGGGCGATAAAGCAACGAGACACTACTTAGGTACTCCTATGAATTTAGATACTGAACTTGCCGCTGCGGCTAATGGACTCGGTGCTCCTCTCTTCCCCGGTGCTCCTCAAAATGGAGGAAAAAGAACCAGACGAAGAAAAAATGGCAATAAAAAGAAAAAAACTAAAACCAAGAGAAGAAAAAACCTAAAAAAAAGAAGAAAAACCCTCAAAAAAAGAAGAAAAACGCGTAGGAGAAAGGGCGTTTGTAAATTACATGGTGGAAAAAGTTGTGGTTGTAAATTATTCTAAATCATCGCACTATTAATTTTTTCAAATAGTTTTACTCCATATTTACACACCTCAATACACATTGAGTAAATTTCACTTAATTCAGTATTTTTTTTAAAAGCAACTCTTACAATACTATAACTATCGTGGGGATGATGTTTCTTAAATCCACAAAAAGATAGCACATCCTTTTTTTCAAAATATTGAGTATATAGTATATATTCAAATGTTTTACCGATTGTATAATCTTCGTCTTGTAAAATAATCTCATAACAATGTTCTACAAGTGTATCTGATTTATTGATAATAACTGTATTCTTTTCAAACGCACTTTCAAATGATTTTAGTTTGTTTATCAAAAGCTCGCATCCCTTTTTAAATAAGATTTTATTTTTAAACACACCAACCGATTCAATATTAAAATCAAAACTATTCTCTTGGGTACAACGCTTAGCATCCAAGTTCATGAAATTCGATTTTTCAAAGTCAATATCTTCCTTAGATACTCCGTCTTTTTTCAACTTTAATTCTCTGTTTGTCCATTGTTTATTAACCTCGACCAAATCTTGTGTCATTCCATACGCACACGTCGAAACACAATTAAACATTGAGTCTTCGTTCGCAGAACCAATATCAAGTTTACATGTAAACTCAATTTCTTCGCCTGGGATATCATCAGATAGTCTAGGGCGTAGTCGTGTAAACACAACATAATCACCGGTTAATGGGTCTGGGGGAAATATTTTTTTGGTATCATTTTCATTCAAATATTTATCGGTTGATGTATCTTTAATTTTAAAATGTTCGGTGGATACGTATTTAATTACATTGGTATCATTTTTTTCATTTACTTCGACAATATATTGTTTATATGGAAATGAATCAATATCGGTTATATGAATTGGAATACAACTTAATCTTTGTTTAAGAATTTCATTGTTCAATCTGGATGTATTTTTAATAAAAGTAGAATTGTTTTTTTCATATGGTAGTGTTTTAAAAACTACGGATTCAACGTCATTTATAATAGTTCTTCTAATTGCGTTTGCGATGCTTACATTAGTATTTGTTAAGGTAAACTTTAAATTACCGGATTTTTCTTTAATATTTGAAATAGAGGGTTCCATCTTTTATATTATAGTGTTAATATTTTATTAAATCAATTTTTAAAAAAATGTTTTCTAAATAATAATATATAATGAGTTGTAATAAAAAAACTAGAAAATCGAGAAAACAGAAAGGCGGTTCTTTAATGACATTTATTTTAGGAGCAGGTGTAGGAGGATTACTAACAAGCTTGTTTGCTGGCGACTCTACAAGTCGAAAAACGAATAGTAGTCGTTTTGACTCATCTTCATATTCCTTTGGTGGTGGTAAAAGAAAAACCCGCGCTAAAAGAAAGAATCCAAAAACAAAAAAAAATAGGAAATAAATATATTTAAAGATAAAGAAATTAAATACTTTATATTAATATAAATTATGAGTTCTATTTTATATTATAGTAATTATTGTACCAATTGTGAGAAGTTAATCCAGAAATTAGGGAAATCAAGTATTAAAAAAGACATTCATTTTGTGTGTATTGATAACCGCGTTAAAGAAAATAATAAAGTTTATGTTAAAATGCCAAATGGTACCAAGATTGTACTACCATCTAATGTAAACAAAGTTCCTGCGTTATTATTATTGAATAAACAAAATGAAGTAGTATTTGGCGAAACAATTCACGAAATTTTACAGCCGGAATTTTACAGTGAAACACATGTAAATTCAACACAAGAACAATTCCAACAATCAATGCCCGAAGAACCTATGGCATTTTCAATGGCCGGTGGAGGTTCGGTTGTTTCAGATAATTATAGTTTTTTAGACATGTCGAGTGATGATTTAAACGCAAAAGGTAATGGTGGTGTAAGACAATTGCATAGTTATGTTACAATTAATGAAGAAAATTCTATATATACGCCACCTGATAATTATGTTCCAGATAAGATAGGTGCTGACGGGGATGTATCTGTTGAAAATTTGGTAGAAGCAAGAAACACTGACTTCGCTGGACAACAGCAACAACAACCCCGACAATATTAATAAAGTTAAAAACATATAAATAAATATAGCATAGTTATAATATGAAGTCTATATTTTTGAAAACATTTAATCAACAATTTTTACAGTTTTTAGAAGATATATTGGTTGTTTTCCCAAGCGATGTTGATATAATGAATATGAAAAATACAATAAACACTGTTAAAAAATTTAACCCGAGTATGTTGATTAAAATGTGGTACCAATATGTATGGATTCCTTATAGTGATCAAGTAATGAACGATGATATATCATTCTTTGTGGAAAAAAATTATGGCGAAGATATTAAACTGTTGGACGAAAACCAAAAAACAATAGACGCAATTGAACGGTTGCGTATACCTATTCGTAATTTAGACGAAGAGAATCAAATAAAGTGTATGCGTTATATAAAAAATCTAAGTTTATTAAGCGATAAATATATGTCGTCGAAATAATGATTTATCAAATTACTTTAATAATTAAATCATTCATAATTAAATATTTAAATAGAATACTTATTTAAATATTTTTTATTAGTACTTGCATGGAGAAAAATATTCAACAAAATAACAATCGCGCCGAAAACATTGCTGAAACTACTGAGCAACCTGCTGTAAGCAAAGAAAATGTTGCGGAAACTACGCAGCAACCACAGCCAGGCAAAGAAAATAACCAGAAATTTAAAACATCAATTAAAGATTTTATAACCGAACTAGAATCAACCTTTCCGGAATTTAATGCAACATTTGAAAGAATTCGAGCATTAGGCGATGACGAGTTATTTAAACATTGTACCGCAATTTATCCTGAACGATTTTTTGATATTTTATACGAAAACGAAGATATTTTTGAGAAAAACAGTGAAACGGGTACATTTTTTTTACCCTATTTGGATTTTAAACAACTTTGGAATTTAGAAGATGTTTCTGCTAGCACCAAAAAAAGTATTTGGAAATATTTACAATTAGTATTGTTTTCATGTGTTGGAAAAATTACAGACGGTGAATCATTCGGTGATGCCGCGAAATTATTTGAAGCTATTAGCGAAGATGATTTACAAAGTAAGTTGAAAGAAACAATGAAAGATATTAATAAATTATTTGACGGTAAATTTGATATAAATAATTTAACTGGCAACAATGATGACGGCGACGAGGATAATGAAACGAGCGAAGACAATACATCAGGATTGCCTAATCCAGCGGATATTCAAAGTCATATTTCAGATATGCTTGAAGGAAAAATTGGCCAACTTGCTAGCGAGATCGCAGAAGAAACTTCGGTTGAACTTGATTTAAGCGGTAATGAACAAAATATGGATGGTATTATGAAAGATTTATTAAAGGACCCTACAAAAATAATGGGTTTAATTAAAAAGGTGGGTACCAAGTTGAATGATAAAATCAAGTCTGGTGAACTTAGTGAAAGTGATCTTCTAAGTGAGGCGGGTGATATTTTAAAAAAGATGAAAGGCATGCCTGGAATGGGAAACATGTCTAAGATTTTAAGTAAAATGGGAATGGGTGATATGGGAGGAATGGGTGGGATGGGCGGAAAAGGTGGAAAAGTTAATGTAGCCGCTATGCAGAATAAGATCCAAGAAAATTTAAAACGAGCCCAGACTAAAGAAAGAATGCAAAAAAAACTTCAAGAACGACAAATGGAAAAAATAGCAAAGGAGGCAATGGAAAAGGCACGCAATGATGTTAATCTACAAATGCAAACAGACCAACATTTAGATAATCTTCTCAAACACTTAGAAGAAGAGGAAGTACGTGAAAAAGCAAAAGCAGAAAAAGCAGCAAAACAACCACAGCCTAAAAATAAAAATGGTAAAAAGAAAAAAAATAAAAATAAAAAGTAGATTATATATATGAAGTTTTGGATTAATGAACCAGGTATTTTAATTAATAAAAATTATTTATATGAATTATGGCCTAATGAAGATATGGATTTAAATCAAAAATTAAATGCTATTACGCGAACAATTATCATCTTAACGATTTTAGCATATTTGATATTTCAATCATCGTCTATGTTATTTTCTGGGGTTTCTACCATTTTAATTATAACCGCCTATTATTTTTATAAAAATAATCAAAAAAATAACAAACAATTAAAAGAAGGAATGACTGGTGATATTTCCAGTATTATTAATACATTTAAGCCAATTACTAGTAAAAACCCAATGAATAATGTAATGATTCATGAAATAACTGAAAACCCAAATCGTAAAAGCGCACCACCCGCCTTTAATAAAACAATTGAATATAATATTAATAATGCCACTAAAAATAGTATTTTAGAAATAAATGCAGACCATACTGATTTAGACAAAAAACTTTTTAAAGATTTAGGGGACAATTATATGTTTGATAACTCGATGCGAGCATTTCATTCAAATCCTAGCACAACTATACCGAATGATCAAGCGTCATTCGCAAGCTATTGTTATGGTAATATGGGGTCGGCTAAAACAGGTGATGCAGATATGTCAATGAAACATAATATTCGATATAATAATTACTAATTGAAAAAAAAATATATATGTTCATATTATAAATGTCTGATATACATGATTTTACTTTTCAAAATATGGCAAGAATTGGGGATGATTTATGTTCTTTGAATCAAACCGAAGCACAAAACGTTAAATCAACAAATTATCTTTTAACAAACTATAATGTTGAGGATTGTACTATGAAAAAACCGATGGATTTCGCATTAAGTCAGCCTAATATTAATTTTACAGGTTCAAAACAAGTTGGTTTAGGGGGCTGCAATGTAGATATTAATTCTAAATTATCTATTGGAAAGACTCAAACGAGTGAAAAGAATAGACTATCTCTTCAACCCCGTTCTTATTTAACTGTTCCTTATTTAGGACGCGGTAAAGGAAATATTGATTTAGAAACTGAATTACAACAAGGCGACCAATTCCCTAATCGTAAAAGCATTAATCCTTCGACTGAGGTTAGTTATATGAACCACTCTACCTACCCGCTAATTGGTTCCATTAAAGATTCAGTCGCGAATCCTTCAAATAGCATTGAAGACAATGCTGATGAAAATTGGATTAGAGGTGGTTTACCATCTCGCGAATTAAGCAGGGACAATGGCAAAAACTAAATCATAAACAATAATCATAAACAATAATCATAAACAATAATTATTAATAAATATTATAAAAATATTAATAAATATTAATAAATATTATAAAAATATTATTAAATACATCAATTTAATACTATTATAATGAATTTAAACAACAATATGACGATTACATACCAAGATGAAAAAGAAGAACTTTACTCTCACGATAAATATCAAGAATCGTTTTTAGATTTTTTCTTTCTGAAAGAATACGACGAGCCTGTTATTGGCAAACAAGTTGATTATCTATTCAATGCTATTAAAGAGAATGAAAAATGGTTGTTTCTACTTGAAGAATGTGCCAAATATTATAATGTGGATAAGGATAGTGCCATTATTTATTTTTTTAATTTTGATATGTTTAATGTTTCATACGAACACATGCTAAAATATATATTAGCAAAGACGGAAATACCAGAAAGTTCTTATAATAAAATATTGGAACAATTCAAACCAAAAGAAAATGTTGACGAATTTAAAGTTTGAATATTAAATCCTCAAAACATTAAATCGTTAATATTTTATTTCTAATAAAAACTTTTCTGCTCTTTTATTATTATGGCTTCAACTAGAAATAAGAATTCAACACAAGATTATTCATTGGAAAGAAGAAAAATATTCAATTCAGAAAATTATATTATTAATAACGATTATGCTGTTTCAGATAGAACACGCTTGCCCGATTTTGGTTTAAATATGCCTCGTATGCCACGTGATAAACTAGCAAATAATGCTGTTAATATTGAATCTTCTTTATTTGGAATTGGGTCAACTAATTTAGTAGAACCACAGCGACCAGTTCATCCTGAAATTATCGATAATGGATTTGATAAAAGTATTTTAGACAAATTACCACTTGTTGTTCCTGACCCGCTTCAGCATAATAAAAAGGAACGTCCTTATTTTTTACCTTAATTAAATAATAAAATAATAATTTATAATTTTTATATAGATTATTATTATAGTATGTCCTTTACCCGTTTTTATGATGATGAAAATAGAATAGCAAAACAATTACAACAATCAACCGACCCTGGTCGTTATGTATTGAGTGTACCTGGTAATCACGGAGATAAACCTATGTTTTATAATGACCCACAAATTAGAATGCAAAAATGGGGGGCAAATTTAATGACAAATACAATTAATTTAGAAAGCGACCTTAAAGGTTTAACGCGAAATATTAATCGTGATTGTAAGGAAACAAATGATTTTATGAAAACGAGTGTTTCTACAAAAAGTGTCAGTTATCCCGAATATGACGAACACGTTGAACAATCACGTACCATTGCGCCTGCGTGGGAAATTCGCACAGAAGAAAATGACAGATGGAACTATTTACATTTTAATCCACAAAACCACACGTGTTTTCATTTTCAAAATAATTTAAGTTCGAGAATTTTAGAAAAAGACCATTATAAGTTGAAGTCAACCAAATAAATCGCTGTAAATATGATACAAGTATTTAACTATTTAACTATTTAACTAACTTAAAAACAATAAATATGTATATATGTGGGGTATTGGTCTAGTGGTATGATTCCTGCTTTGGGTGCAGGAGGCCGGGGGTTCGATTCCCTCATACCCCCAACATAGTTAGACTGTTTAGTAATAACATATAATAACATATAATAAAATATAATAAAATATAATAAATTTCTTTCTTGTTATATTTTATAGATGAAAACTCAAAAGATTCAAAAAAATAAAAATACTAAAAAGAGTAAAAATAGAACCATGAAAAAAGGAGGATTTTTTGGTATTGGAAAAGCGATAGGTAAACGCTTGTCACGTGTTAAAAGAAATAGTTATTTTCCGGGAGCGACCGCAAAAATTACCGATGTTGGTGCTAAAAGAAGTACTGATGGCAATTCAAAGCGCTGGTTTAAAGAGCAACATGATAGAATAGATGTTCTTGTATTAAGAACAAATGCTGATAAACTATCTTTAAAACCGAAGAATATTAAAATGCCGGACGTCTTCCCTACTGACTCCGTTGACTTCAAAGACCGAATAATTAAGTTTTTATATTTATTATATTTAAAAAATATTAATCACACCATTAATGCGAATAAAATAAATTGGAATACAGACACAGAGAAAACTGGGGTTCTAGATGGGGTTCCATTAAAGCCTAAATTTACTATTAAACAATACAACCCTAAATTTGCGGATATATATAATTTTAATACTTTAAAGGGGGTAGTAAATAATTTATTAGGAGCACAAAAAAAGGATGATAAAGCCGAGGTTATCAAGACAATTACCCCTTATTTTAATTCAATGATAACTAATATTCAAGATTTAGATTTACCTATATTTAAAAATTGCAGTGGATTATCTTTATTGAATAATTATACGAGTGAGGAAAGGGTATTTGTGATTCCTTGTTTAAAACCAACGATGACGGGGTATGGTAGGGGGGTGTCTTATGATGACATAAATTATCCACTCCCTAGTATGAATCAACTAGAATATATATTTTTAAAAAAAATAAATCATGATGCTGATAGCAAGGAGATGTTAGATAATGTTGATTTATACATTCCATTAGATTATCGTTTAACCTACGATTTTTTAAATACTACAAGCAACCAGAATAACGCATTACTAAAACCTGGAAAAATTATACTTCAAAAAGACCAAGTCGGTAATGTGGTGCAGTTTGCGGAGAAAACTGACCTTCAAAATAGATTTAAAAAGCCCGGTATAAACGAAGATGGATTATACGCCAATGACGTGAATGCAGTTGATATGTTTAAAGCTGATGCCCCCCAAGGTTATATTAGAATACCGCGAATAATACCAGACACGAATGGTGCGTTTATTACTGGTGTTATTTCAATTAATAATATCAAAACAGCATCATTATCCTATTTGGATTCGAAGAATTGTGATTTTATCGCTAAAAATAGAAACGAAAATAAAGATGGGCTCCTTTTTAACTTTTTTAAACATACTAATAAGGATGAATTTAAAACTAAATTTAATAGTGCGGACAATAAAAATAACCTAGACGATTTATTTGATGCCGCAATACAGAATATATACATAAAGGAAGATAAATGTAGTGATAGTTTAGAGGGAAAATGTATTTCAAATGAGAGTGACAGTAGTAAATATTATCCTGTTAAATACAAGAGTGAAATAGATGATAATGATATATTTGAGACATGTAAACTTATTGATATTTGGAATTTTGTTAAAACCCCAGATGGTGAATTACCGGGAAAGACAGATGGTGAATTAACGGGAAAGACATATATTGAAATACATAAAAATGCTATGTTTGAAGACATATTTAATCCTAAGAAGAGGATATATAATTATGGTGTTGCCGACAATGCCAACAACATGGGGATTCATGTAGCCAAATTTAATAATTTATTAGTAAATTTCAAATATCAATTATATCGTGAATTTATAAATTTATTTGGAGATTATTATGATTTAGAAAAGGAGGGGGAGTTAAAAACAACCTACATTAAGAGTAAAATACAATTAGTTAAAAATTTTACAAGAATGCGTAATGCTCTTAAAACATTTTTTGCAAGACGCCACGCCTTAAATATATTATTTAACTTAGGTTGGGATTTTAAAATTGACATACCTCGCGTTAGCATACCTCGCGTTAGATCAAAAGGCAGATTAATTATTTTACCATTTAGGTTTAAAAAACGTTCTTTGAATAATGGCACAGATATCAGGGAACTGCGAACACATTCAGGTGAATCTGTGGAGGTAGGCGATAATAATTATTATGACATCGCTCCCCATACACATGACAAGACCGACTACCAATATCTTTCATTAAAAAAAACAAATCCCGCAACATTTGGATTATCTATATATTTACCTATGTTTTACAATGAATGTGAGCCCAATAAAGAACTAAAAAATCTAGCTTTTGGTACATCAAATTTGAATAGCAAGGAAAAACATAGTTTAGAAGGACGTGATATACTTGATGGTACCACCGGTAAACTGCATAAGTCTGAACAGAATTATTTAGATCAAGAACAATATTTGTCTAAATTAATACACAATTTACTTCAAATGGAAGATAACACTATTACCGGCGGTGGAACTGAATATAATGTCATCCTGGGCATTGTGAAGGACAAAGAATATAATTTTAATGACGTTGCATTAAAAAAAGAACCTAAGAAGGCGGAGGTTGCTAATGACGCAGGTCAGCCCCCGGGTGATGATGCTAATAATCCGGAGCCAGCGACCGAGGAGCAAGGGGGTCTGGTGGAAGCAATTGTACAGCAGCTGGAGCCAGTGTCAGCTGCTCTCACGAGTATTGATAAGCTATTTGAAGATGATACTATACAGAGATACCTCAAAATGCATGGGGATATACAACCTTCAATAGGTACTTCCGCCATAAACATTGGCAAAACCGCTTTAAGCTACGTCGTGGCTCCCCAAGAGAATAACGTGGAAAATGATATGAAACGACAAATTAAAGATATTATGCATAATAACGCCAATTGTGTGAATGTTAACTATACTCGCAACGCTGATCAACTTAGCATGAATGTCAAAACCGACTCCATGCAAGAGAATTTACGCAATATTTACGATAATTTGAATGAGTTAAAGAATTTATCACTAAACCGCGAAGAAGTCCACCGGCAAGATATTACAGTTGTTTTAAACACGATTGAAACAGCAAAAGATGCAATTTTTAATAAAGAGAAATGTATTGAGAAAAAGATCGATATTAACCAAATATTAACAAAATTATTAATACCATACAGACAATACCATGTCGCAACAGATAGCATCGCGGTGGGTGGCGGCAAAAAAAGAATGACCCGTAGAGTGAAACGTAATCTCCGTAAAACATTACGTAAAAAGAACAACCGTCGTAAAAATAAAAAAACAATGAAAAAACGTAAATCAAGAAAGGGTAAAAAATAAATATCAAAAGCGAATATTTTTAAACCCTTCTTTTGTAAATAACTCACCATAAATAATGTGAGCAATTATAATAGACTTACTTATATTATTAACATATATGCTGTCAATAATATCAGGATTGTTTTCAAAAAGAGAATTAACGAGTAGTCCTACACCAAAAATATATGCGAAAGATTTAACCCGATGTTTATCAATAAGGTCTCGAAATCGCATATAGTGATTTGGAACATGCACGAACGACATGTACGCGAAAAACCACGACAAATTAATATGACCAAGCTGACTTATAAATACCGAACTGCTAATCATTTGTAAATATTTATTTTTAAACGGAAAATCATTTTTAAAATGTACAACACTTGATATTATAAATAGTATATCCAGTAATTCATGATGATTTAGTAATGTGGAACTGAGTCCGCCAATTATACTTAACAAATAAATAACATTCAATCTGTCTACATGTTTATTTTCTTGCGCGTGAATTAAATCTGTCATTCCATGGGGTGCAATAATAAAAGATGTAATAAGGGGGGCGATTGTATTTAATTCTTTGAAAAAACTATAATCAACGTGTGGAACTAGCATTATTAAATCTACATGTATACTTTTAAACAATACTCACCCAACTATAATAGTTTAGTAATTAAAAAAAAATATATATATTTTTATATATAATGGAATTCGCAATACCTGTTGTAGCACTAGCTGGATTATTATTTTCAAGAAGTAATAATAACAATAATACCGAAGGATATGAAAGTAATAAAAAAATAGCACAAAATTATCCAAACGCAAATGAAGAAGAAATAAAAGAAATATCGGTGCGCAATTATCCCGATGCCAATCAGGCGACTGACAAATACTATAAGAAAAATGTATATAAAAATGAAAGAATTAATAGTAAGGCAACAAAGAACGAAATACAATCGCTTAGCGGAGACGCGATTAAAAGCACCGAGTTTAAACACAATAATATGACTCCATATTTTGGTGCAAAAATAAGAGGACGTACATTGGATGAGAATTCAAACGAAGCCATATTAGATAATATGGTGGGTATAGGTTCACAGAATAAAAACAAGGCAGAACAAGCGCCTTTATTCAAACCCCAGGAAGGATTACAATACGCAAACGGTGCCCCAAATATGAGTGATTTTTATAAGTCAAGAGTTAACCCAAGTAATCGTATGGCAAATGTAAAACCGTGGGAGGAAAAAAAGGTCGCTCCTGGTTTAAATATGGGATATGGTAATAAAACGGGGGAGGGATTTAATAGTGGTATGATGGCGCGTGATAAATGGAAACCCAAGGGTGTAGATGAATTAAGAACCCGCAATAATCCAAAACTCACATACGAGTTGAATCATTTAGAAGGTCCTGCTGTAAGTTCTGTAAAAAACCTGGGTTTACCAGGAAAGACTGAAAAACATAAACCAGATACATTTTATGAAAGTGGCAAGGATATGTGGTTTACCACAACTGGCGCTGAAAAGGCGCCAACAAATCGTGCTGAAATAATAGAACGCGATGTAAATAGAAATGAGAATGAAAATCTATATCATGGTGCTGGTGGAAACGGGAGTGCTCCATATACTGTTCCCGCATTTAGCGAAGGATTTAGAAAAGAAAAGGAAAACAACAATCGTGGAAATATTAATAAAGCAGGAAACGCGAATATTAGCAAGGCTGATTATGGTCGAACTGGTCTTCGTGTTGAAAATAATAACCGTACGCTAAGCGAACAACCGTCAATGTTAAGAAATATAAAAAGCGCGGTAGATGCTGCTATTTTACCAATTGTTGATTTATTAAGACCATCTAGAAAAGAAGATTTGATTGAAAATAAACATATTGGAAATGTATCGGTAAGACAAAATAAAAATGTGTTGTTCAATCCCCACGACCAATTAAAAGTAACAAACAGAGAAATGGATTCAACCTCAGAACTCAACATGAATGTTCAGAATCAAAACCAGCCAGGATATGTAGTATCAAAACCTCAGGTATATGATAATCAACGAACAACAACGAATGTATCATATGTAGGAGGCGGTGGAGGACACGGTGTATCAAATGGTCAACAATCCTATACATCATCGTATAATCAAACCAATAATCCTTACAAGGAGGCGACTGTATACAATAGAATGAATCCTGGAAATTCAAATCAATTAAATCATCAACAAAATATAAACATATCAAAACAAGAAGGAGATAGAAATAATAACCGAATGTTTATACCGAGCACATCTGCTGTACATATGCCACCAACAACGCAAACATATGGGCATATGGATAAGCCGTATCAAAATAACCCAAGTATAAATGCTGACCGTATGCAGCCGGATTTGTTAGACGCATTCAAAAAGAATCCGTATACTCATTCCTTACAATCAACCGCATAAATTGTTCAAACTTAAATCATTTAATACTTTATTAGAAATGATTTAATATAATATACGAACGCGTAATACATTAAATTAAAATAGTCAAAAAAACAAGAGTTTATATGTAAAATTATTTAAATAGTATTATAAATATAATCTATGCTATCAAATCACGAATCTATTAAAAATACATTATATACATGGATAAATATGAAAAAAGTACCAAATCTAGTTTTTCATGGCCTATGTGGAAGTGGAAAAAAAACAATATTATTTGATTTTATTAATAAAATATACGACAACTGCAAGGAAAAGAAGCAATTTTATGTATTAAATGCGAATTGTGCACACGGGAAGGGGATTAAGTTTATTCGCGAAGAATTAAAATTATTTTCAAAAACAAATATTTCCATTGCGGATGGAAATTTTAAAAGCGTGATATTATTAAATGCCGATTATTTAACACAGGATGCGCAGTCTGCTCTAAGAAGATGTATAGAATTATTTAGCAATACAACCCGTTTTTTCCTAGTAGTAGAAAATAAGAATAAACTGTTAAAACCAATATTATCTAGATTTTGTGAAATACATGTACCAAGACTCACGCTAGACAATAATTATATTAATTTATATACCTACAACAATAACCTAAATTGTAATCTAAGTATTGAGGAACAAAAACGGACAAAGGATATTAAGTTAATGTTGCCACAAAAAAAAATGTTAACGATTAAATTTAACCAATTAATTGAACTATCCGAGAAGTTATATTCCAAGGGATTTTCTAGTTTAGATGTTTTAAAATATATAGAGACCACAAAATTTAAACATATAGATGCTTTAAAAAAATCATCATTGCTCATGTGTTATCATAATATTTCAAGAGAATTTAGAAATGAAAAATTATTAATATTATTTTTATTATATTTTTTATTTATACGTTTTTATGACGATTTAGAAAATATAACGTTTATTTAATATGGATGATTTTACATTGGCATCTTTACAGGAATCAAAAAATGAATGGTGTGCAAGATTAGTAAATATACTAACACCGTTATTAATAGAGGGCTTCGGTTCAATCTATAATGAAGCATTTACTTTATGTGAAAAAAATGAAGAGCGGAGTAAATATTTGATGACATTTCAAAACTTTATAGCCCGCGTTCCAAAGTGGAATGCTACTATTATTAAAGATGAATCAACTCGAATAATTGAACGCAGTGGTTGTAATTATTTAGAAGATTTAATTAGTTGTGTTCATATAATTCAATTAAAAGTGTTAACTTGCATGAGAGTGGGTCAAGAACAGAAAAAAGTGGATATTAATATTCCAAAGTTGGACGATTTTATTCATAAATGTTATATAAATTGCGCAAGAAAGATTTATTCAAATGTATATTTGTATGAAAATAGTATACCACCACTTTTGAAACAAAAAAACAATAGAGAGTTGGAGTTAATTGTTCAAGATTGTATTTTAACTAGTATTCGCGATAGTCTACCCATTGAAAGTATTTTGAAAAATTATATGGACGAAACGGTTGAAGAAGTTATTAGTGAACAAATAGAAGAAGAGAAAATAGCAGTACCCGATAAAACAAACGAAACCAAAGAAAACAAAGAGGTTGTAAACGAAGAAAGTAAAAAAACAATAGATGATTTGGAGGCAGCGGAGAAAGAAAAAAATGAAATGCCAATAGAATCGGGTGAACCACCAAAAGAACTAGATGTATCAATGCCATTAATGAAAATAGAAACGGATGTAAGTGAAACAATTGAACCAATGTCGTTTAATGAAGAACCGAAATCCCACATCTCATTTAATAGCGAAAATATGATTTTAGACGGAAATGATGAAACGCATACAGAAGAGCTATATGATAGCGTATTAAAAATAGAAGATGGAGATATTTCTCTGGACACATTAGATGTTCATGATATATCAAAAGATTTAAGTATAAATAACGACCCAATCGAATTAGATATAGAAGAACTTTAAATTGCGTTATTCTAAATGATACATATTCATAACTATATGTATATGGAAAACGTATATTTTATATCTATTTTAATAAGTATCATTTTCCTGATTTTTAAAATAATTGATATTAAATTATTAAAACGGGACGAGGTAGTATTAAAAGTTATAGTTAGAGATACGATGGTTGTATTTTTAAGTGTATTTATTGGTATGCTTGTATCTGAACAACTTGGCGAAGTTAGTGTATCTAAAATATTTGATACACGGGATGCGGTTTCGGCGTTCACAAATAATCCAGAATTTTGATTTAGAAATTAAAAACAAACATAAATATATAAATTAATTATAATTATGTTTGATAAGCGAATTACATGGGACCCTTAATTTATCAATGTTTAGCAAAACAAATTGTGTAAATGTTCCACAACATAAATAGTTATTGTGATTTTTTGTTTGAATAACCTTCTATTGTTTTATCGAAATCCATTAATACGTCGGGACTAGGAATACATTCTTTTAATGTTTGATATTTTTTGAATAATTCTCTATTTAGTTGTTCTTTGGGCATATGGTTATGTACTGTTCTTGCGATCATTTTATATAATTTAAAATCTGGATATCTTTCTTCGTCATTGCTTTTATATAACAAATTTCTCCCTTTGTCATCTTGACACCACTCAATAATTAAATTAGCAATCGCGTTTTCTTTTGCCTCGTTGACCATTGACATTTCTGGAACAAAGAAATCAAACAATGAACATCCTAGGCGACATAAATCAAAACTGTAGTTAGGTTCTAATCTGGGTTTTTTATCATTGAAATAAGGTTCAATGTTATATTGAGTATCTGCATCTTCTCCTTTACTAAATGCGTTGCTACAAAATGTATTACCATTTACTTTATATATTGCTCTTCCAAAATCAATAATTTTGAATATTTTGCCATATGTTGGCACTTTATAATACTTTTTGTTATAATGATAAAATAGATATTTTTGCTTTGTTTCTACAAACATAACATTGTTTGAATGTAAGTCATTGTGTGTGAATTTAAATACTTCTTGGTAAAGAATTAATGTCATAATGACCTGCATTAGCATGGAACCCCAGTGTTTTTCTTCTATATCTTCAAAATTATTAATATAATGTTCCATTGTCTCTGAGCATTTTTCCATACAAATAACCTGAACCGGGTATTTATTAATATTTGCAATAAGACTCTCGTTTTCATCGTCGGTCTCAATTGATTCTTCGTCTGATTCATCTGTGTCAATTGAGTCATTGTCATCAAAATCCTCATTATTATCTCTTGTAGTTTCTTCATTTATACTACTTGAAACACTATCAACATCTGATAAATCATCGCTACAATCTGTGTTTGAGCTACATGAAGATAATTCACAATCTGACCCCGAATCATCGTCCTCTTTATGTTCAACATCTTTTTCATATATATAATTTAATTCTTTTGGAGCATTGTCATTATCATTATCAACATTCTCAATATCAACATTTTCAATATCAACATTCTCAATATCAACATTTTCAATATCAACATTTTCAATATCAACATTTTCATTATTTGATTCGGTTGAAACAAAAATATCATCGTATTTAGTATCAATGTTCTCCAATCCAATAATATCTTCTGTGTTTTTTATAGTTTCAATATTGAGGCGTTTCTTATATTTATGACTATAATTATTGTAAATTTGATTATCAAAATTTTCAATAGTAAATAATTCATTTAAGTTGGTATTAAAATAGTCAGATTTACTAATTAAATCAAAATCATCATAAATATTTATGGAATAATTATTTTTAATTGCTAAAAATGAACCATAAAAGTCAACTCCGTGTGAAATGTTATTATTTTTTAATAGTTGGCTTGATAAATATACAAAAAGGCCATCTACGTATGAAAAATTATTTGCTTCATTTAATTTATCTAATTGATTATTAATTTTATCTTTTTTACAATCAGGTAATTCAAAAATATTCAACTTATCATATTTTCCACACAAATATTTAATTGGGTCTAATAGCGGGCTATATTTTACAAAAAAAGAAGAAACGTCGGTATCAGTTGTATAAAATACATTCTGTTCGTCCGTTTTATTAATATTTGAAAAAAAGTTAAAATTATTTAAGGATACTTTTTTGGTTTTACTTTCGAATAATGTATCATATATTGGAATATATGTCTGTATTTTTTCTAAATTGCCCAACCTTTTGATATTTTCAAATATATCGTCTTCATTCTCCAAATCATATTTTGTAATTTGAAACATTATGATAAATATATATTTATTTATTAAAGTTTTGACATAATTAGTTAATTTAATTATTTTTTCATATATTCTTAAATTATGTCATCCCTAGAATTAAAAAGATTTGAAATGAAAAATATTACATTTAAGCCAAATGAAAATAAAGGACCTGTAATTGTATTAATAGGTAGAAGAGATACGGGTAAAAGTTTTTTAGTAAGAGATTTATTATATTATAAACAAGATATTCCAATTGGTACGGTTATATCTGGAACAGAAGAAGGTAATGGGTTTTATGGGAAACATGTCCCTAAACTTTTTATACATAATGAATATAATACAGCCATTATAGAAAAAATATTGCAAAGACAAAAACAAGTTCTCAAGCAAATAAGAAAAGAGGAAGAAATGTATAGAAGATCAACAATAGACCCACGAACCTTTGTAATATTAGACGATTGTTTGTATGATTCTAGTTGGTCAAAAGATAAAATGATGCGATTGTTATTTATGAATGGACGACATTGGAAAGTAATGTTAATTATTACCATGCAATATCCTCTGGGTATTCCGCCGAATTTAAGAACAAATATAGATTATGTTTTTATATTAAGAGAGCCATATATTACTAATCGTAAAAGAATATACGAGAATTATGCAGGTATGTTTCCAACATTTGAATCTTTTTGTCAAGTTATGGATCAGTGTACTGAAAATTTTGAATGTTTAGTAATAAATAATAATGCGAAATCAAATAAATTACAAGACCAGATTTTTTGGTATAAAGCAGACCCTCACGGGGATTTCAAATTAGGGTCAAAAGAATTTTGGGAATTGTCTAAAAATATAGGTTCGGATGATGAAGATGAAAGTTATGACCCTAAAAAAAGTAGAAAAAAATCAACCCAACAAATTAATGTTAAGAAATCAAGATGGTAAGTTATTAAGACTCTTAAAGTATTTAATAGTTTCTTTTAACCCATTAAATAATGTAACATCAGGATACCAATCTAATAAATTATTTGCCTTGTTAATGCATGGTTTTCTAACTTTGGGGTCATCCTCCGGTAAATTTTTAAATATTATTTTAGAATCACTTCCGGATATTAACATTTTTATAGAATATGCTAAATCGTTTATACTAATTTCGTTAGGGTTGCCAATATTAATTGGGCCTTGAATATCCTGACCACTATTCATAAGTTTTATTAAGCCATTTAGTGTATCTGTTATATAACAAAAACTTCTTGTTTGTGATCCATTGCCATAAATAGTTATATCTTTATTCTCTAATAATTGATTTATAAAGTTGCTTACAACCCTACCATCCTCCTTATCCATATTAGGTCCATAAGTATTAAATAGCCTAGCTATTTTAATTTTAATATTAAAAGTTCTATAATAATCCATCATGAGTGTTTCCGAAACCCGCTTTCCTTCATCATAGCATGACCGAATTCCAATAGGATTCACATTTCCCCAATGTGATTCTACTTGTGGGTGTTGTAATGGGTCTCCATATATTTCAGAAGTTGATGTAAAAAGTATAGTTGCTTTTTTCATTTTTGCTAATTCTAACATGTTTAATGTTCCAATAAAACTGGTTTTTAACGTTTCGATTGGTTCTCGTTGGTAAGCCCGAGGGGATGCTGGACATGCTAAATGATAAATTTGGTCAATATTGATAGAATTAAAATATGTGTTATCAAAATGAATAATGTTTTCTTCAATAAATGTAAAATTTGTATTATCTATTAAATGTTTAATATTGTCAATATTTCCAGAGTAGTTATTGTCAATGCAATAAATAGAATGACCTTGGCGAATTAAGTAATCGCAAAGATGAGAGCCAATAAATCCAGTTCCGCCAGTAATTACGATATTCATAAATTTATAGTATATTTATTAATAATTCATTTAACATAAAATTGATTTATTAATATTAAAATTATATCATATAATTACTAAATGGACCTCACTCAAAGAAAATTAACTCGCAGCGAATGGAACTCGATCGAGATTATTGTGGAAAAAAAAGAGCAGGATATTTTACATATGATTTCAAATGGGTATAATAATCCAGATATTATTCATAATGTAAACTTATCTATCTTAAATTATTTAAAATTAGAATATTGCGAAGAAATCGAACAATATATTTTTAAATTATACTTTATTGAACCTATTAAAAAACAACTAAAAAAATATAAAATAACCGACTATGACCTGAATTATAAATTTTTAGATAAAAAAATTAAATTGAAAAAAACAGACCAGATTAGATTTGAACAAAACTCATCAAATAAAATAAATGAAGAGAATGTGTTTGAACATATTATGTTATATATCATTAATAAACTTTTAAAGTATTTTGCGAGTAATAATAACAGATGGCATTACTATTTCTACAGTTTGATTAATATTCAAAAAAATACTATTACCAATATTAATAAGTACTTCATATCCTATGCTGAATATATAATTCAAAAATATACCCCATTTGTTCAAAAATCTACTATTATTTCTAAATCGCTTGAATATATCGAAAAAAATGAATATATATTTAAATACAAGGATGATAAATTATATGAACATCAAAAGGAGATTTATAATATTTTTAGAGGGTCGCGTGATCCCAAATTAGTATTGTACATAGCGCCTACGGCAACGGGCAAAACATTAACACCGGTTGGGTTGTCAAATGAATACAGAATAATCTTTGTTTGTGCGGCACGCCATGTAGGTGTTTCATTGGCCAAGTCGGCAATTTCAATGAAGAAAAAGGTAGCATTTGCGTTTGGTTGCCAATCCACAGAAGATATTCGTCTACATTATTACTCATCTAGTAAATACTTTAAGCACGAATTAGTTGAATCGTCTGGAAAAGACGGTTCAAAAAAAGAAATCTGTTGTTGTAAGTATCCAAAATGCAAAAAGATTGGAGAATACATCAAATACAAAGACGGTAGTAAAAAAATAGACAATAGCGTTGGGGACAAAGTAGAAATTATGATTTGTGATATTAAGTCGTACTTATACGCTATGGATTATATGTTGAAATTTAATGTTAGAGATAATATGATAATGTTCTGGGATGAACCAACAATTACACTCGATTATGAGAATCACGAATGCCACGAAACTATTCAAAAAAATTGGAGTAAAAATGTAATACCCAATATTGTATTATCCTCTGCGACTTTACCAAAAGAAGACGAGATTACCGAAGTTATCGCAGATTTTAAAAATAAACATTCGTATACGGACAATTCAAACGTCTATACTATATCAAGTGATGATTGTAAAAAAACAATACCTATTATTAATCATTTTGGTTTTGTAGAATTGCCACATTTATTATATGAGGATTTTTCAAAGTTGAAATCGTGTGTACAGCATTGTTTTAACTATAAAACATTATTGCGTTATTTCGACCTTCACGAAGTATCACTATTCATTACATATATTAATTCAAATAAACTATTGGATGATGAAAAATACTATATTGAAACTGTATTCCATACATTTGAATCAATTACAATGGAAACAATTAAAGAAAATTATTTGAATATACTCGATAATATTAGTGAAAATAAATGGCCAGCAATATATGCGTATTTCAAGAATGAACGGACGCTGAAAATACCAATAAATAACAAAGAACAGGTTGAATTTCTCAAAAAAAGCATTACTCTTGACCCGCCTCTTGTTGATAATAAATCAAATATATTGGACCCGAAAAATGGAACATTTATAACCACAAAAGACGCATATACACTAACCGATGGTCCGGCTATTTATTTGGCAGAAAATGTAGAAAAAATTGGTAAATTCTGTTTATTGCAAGCAAAT
>Ga0209533_1000091_pt1 | contig 76633 bp, 62 predicted proteins | sample COG_04_FD_184748 | JGI IMG/M metagenome (GOLD analysis project Ga0209533, IMG submission 184748) | Pelagic Microbial community sample from North Sea - COGITO 998_met_04 (SPAdes) (version 2) | ecosystem: Environmental > Aquatic > Marine > Neritic zone/Coastal water | place: Helgoland, sampling...
CAGGAAATATTTTCAAGAAAACTTAGAGCTGGAAGAAGAACCTATTTTTTTGATGTAAAATCTACTCGAGCAGAAGACTATTATTTAACCATTACAGAAAGTAAAAAACACACGAATGATGATGGTTCTTCATTTTTTAAGAAACATAAAATATTCTTGTATAAAGAAGATTTCGCTGGATTTAAAGAGGTCTTTGAGGAGGTAACAAAATTTATTATTGATCAAAAAGGTGAGGAGATCATCTCAGATTACGAGCCAAAGGAAGGGATTTCAGAAAAGAGCTCTGATGAGAAATCTGCCGATAGTGATTCTAGCTTTACCAGTATTGAGTTTGAAGATATTTAGTATGTATTTTAACAAAAAAAGGCCACCGAAAGGTGGCCTTTTTTTTGATAAGATGTTAGAATTTTACAGTCAATTTACCTGTAACCATCGTACCCATAAAACCGAATTGGTTTACTTCCCATGGATATTCAAAACGACCACCTAAATTAGTTATGAAATCTCCTTTGGGATCAATTTTATCAGGGTAAACATCCAGTAGGTTATTTATGGATATGTTTAAATCAACTTTTTCAGATGCTTGATAATTTACATTCAAATCTGTTATGATTTTTGCTGCAAACGTCTGGTCTTTGCTTTCGTCAGACTCATGCTTCCAGGTAACCTCTCCAAAACGAGTATTGTTTAGTGCAAATGTCCAATTATTTAAACGATACGAAATCCCCAATAACTCTTTATCTGCTGGACGGGAAGATTCAATTCTAGATTGTTCTTTACGGTCAAATATATCTACTCCATCAATAATTGTTGAGTCTATGTTTGTTATGGAAGTATTGTTAAAGTTTAACGCGAATCGAAGTTGTAATTTACCAGGGCCCAAATCTATATCAGAATAAGAAGCAACTAGATCAATCCCCTCTGTTTCTGTATCAATTGCATTGGTAAAAAACTTAATACTCGTCACATTATACTCGTTTAAAATCCCCCCTAAAATTGAGGTGGTATCATTTGAAGCAATACTACTTGAGTACACAATTCTATCGGTTACTTTGATGTTGTAAACATCTGCAGAGAATTCTAATCCTGGCATTGGTTTTGCGGCTATACCAAAAGTGTAATTCAACGAATTTTCTTCTTTCAATTTAGCAACTCCTAAAGAACGAATTACTGGACTGGTATTGTTAAAAGTACCTTGGTTTGATATTGTACCACCAGAAACTAATGTCTGAATATTACTCATATAAATTTGGTGTAATGAAGGTGCTCTAAATCCTGTAGAAGCAGACGCTCTAAACGAAACTTTATCGTCTAACAACTTATAGCGGCCACTTACTTTCCAAGTAAAGTTTTCACCAAAATCTGAGTAATTTTCCTGACGAACAGCAGCGCCAATATAGATGTCTTCAGTAATGTCGTAACCTAGATCAGTGTAAAATCCAACGTTGTATCGAGATACATCAACAGCATTTTGCGGCTGAATTCCCGGAAACGACTGAGCACCATCTCCAAAGTATGATGCTTCTTCTCCAGCATTTGCAATAAAATTCTCTATTCTGAATTCTGAACCAATACCAACAGAAAGTTTACCGAAGGATTTACCCATGTCAAAATTACTCACCGAATGATTGAATTCATATCCACCAGCCTGAAAAGTGATGGGACTTTGCGCTTTCATATCTTCATTATAGGTGTTTCCAATTGTATAATCTACAGTATTGGAGCCGAATGTCGAGCTGATGTCGTAGTTCCATTCACTAGTTTCACCACGAATACCAAGCGCCATTGTTTTATCAAAAATAATAGTTTCAAAAGTTGGTTGAAACCCCTGGTAAACTTCGGTTGGATCATGAAAGATGTTAAACTCATCTGACTTCCAGTATGGTGTTCTGTATAAAGCATAAGACTTTCCTTTTCGGAAGGTTAATCCCCCAAAAGAGTACAATTCAGTCCTGTCATCCAAATCGTATGTAAAATTATAGAAAGTCTCGTTAGAAACCATATTTGGCATACCTATACGCATACCCATCGTTGGGTTTTCAGAAATCCAAGATTCTGTTCCGTCAAGTAAAGACTGACCTAAGTCATTCATTTCAATAACTTCTTGAGGAGAAAGTCCATCGGCTTCCGTTAATCCGAGATATATATTTCCAAATAGCGAGTCTGTTCCGGCTGATGGTGCTCTATTCGTTTCTTTTTGGTCCAGATAAGAAGCCGATAGATTTAAGAAACCTCTTTCGCCAATCTTTGCCCCAGTATTTACATCGTAACCGATAAAAAATCCATCACCTTCGGATGTTATACCCGAGGAAATATTCACTTCAGTATACTCGTAATCATCTTTTAGGATAATATTAATCACTCCCGCAATAGCGTCAGAACCATACAGAGCTGAAGCTCCATCTCGAAGTACTTCTATACGTTCGATAGCAGCTGTTGGAATACTTTTCATATCGACACCAACTTCTCCTTTTCCGGGAGTATCGTTAATATATACTAATGAACTAGCATTTTTACGCTTGCCATTAATCAAGACCAAAGTTCTACTAGGTCCTAAACCTCGGAGATCTGCAGGATTAAAGTGAGCGGTTGCATCCGAAATTGCTTGTTGAGAAGAATTGTACGAGGGAACTGCATAGTTCAACATTTGATCTACCGTTGTTTGCCCCGTATACTTTAATTCTTTAATGGTAATATTGTCAATTGGAACTGGTGAAGTTATCTCGGTACGAGGAACAAAACGAGAGCCCAATAATATTACATCGCCTAACTGTTCTATTTCTAAGGACATTTTAACATCTAAAACCGATTTGCCATTAACATTTAAACTTTGCGACTTATAACCCACAAAACTAAATTCCAAAACAGCCTCTTTAGAAGAAACTAGGATTGTATAAATACCCTTTGCATCGGAAGTAATTCCATTATTGGTTCCTTTTTCTACAATACTTACTCCTTGAAGTGGACCATCGTATGAATTAACCAGACCTTTTACAGTATGGCTTTGGGCATTCATAAAACTAGTTATACAAGTAAGTATAATCAGTATGCTTCCTTTTGTCTTTTTCATATAGATCTATTTGGTTAAAATAATTCTTAAATTTAGTAAATAGCTGATTTAAAACAAATAATCTATATAAATATATTTGTATTAATTAGGAAGATTGCATTAGACTTGTTTTTTTGTCGGATTGATTTTTTGTTAATAGTTTTCTCTAAACTCTTTTTTTAAATGAGTCAAGGCATCGTCTAGAAGCCATTTATGTTCGCTTAATGAGGCTTCAATAATAAGTTTCCCGAGCTCTATCCCATCTGCTTTAGGGTCCGTAGCGGTTATTTGTGCGTTAATTAGGCTAATTAATTGGTCTTTTCCTTGGTTTATTAAGTCCCAAGTTTCATCAGATATGTATACTTGCTGAGACATATTGTGATCATACTCACTTCTAATACTTTGTATTAAAACTCTGTGTAAACTTTGTGTATTCATTTTAGGTGTTTGAACTCTAGCTAGTAGATTGGTTGGTTGCATACGTTCAATTAATAAGGTTAGCCTTTCATAAGCTTGCGCCCTTAGTGGAACCATTTGTTTTGCAGCTGATTTTTTGTACTCAAATACTCTTCGTGTATGATCGTGATTTAAGACTTTGTTTAGCATGTAAACTGCTAGCATCATAACCAGTATAGCTGGTAAAACAAATCCGAATTGTTCTGTAAATGTAGTCATCAAAATACTTTTTTGTAAAAGTAGGAAAAGTAAACTAGTAGCTTTACTCTTTAAATTGATTCTTTTAGTTTAACAAAATGAAACTAATTTTAACAGAAACAACAAATAAAGTATCTTTACCATTAATGAAACGATTCAAAGATCTTTTAAAGCGGATTTTAACTTTTTTTTACTCGGGTAGTGAAACGAGCGTTATTGTTATTTGCTTTTTACTCTCTACTTTATTTTGGGTTTTGATTAAATTCTCTAAAGAGTATACCTATTATATAGATTATCCTATTGATTACGTTAATTTACCTCTTGATAAATACTTTAAAGATGAACCTCTTGATAATTTACAGATTAAGGTTAAAGGTTTTGGATTTAACTTTTTAAAAGAAGTGTTTACAAAAAGAAATCTAGCTGTAAATGTTTCCGGTCTGGCTTATCATAATCCTAAAGAGTCCAATTTTTTTTTAACAGCATCTCACTTACCAGAAATCTCGTCAAGATTAAGTGGTTTTACTATTCTCTCTATTGAACCGGATACTTTATTTCTTAAGTACAGTACTAAAACAAGAAGGACTGTTCAAGTGAAGGTTTTAACAGATGTTGCTTTTCGTGAAAATTACAAAGCCTATAGCTCCTTAAAGGTTAGCCCTGATAAGGTTGATCTTTTTGGTCCTGATGACCTTATTGATTCAATTAATGTAGTTTATACTGAGCCACTTATTCTGGATGATGTTGTAAATGATATTAAAGTTAGCTTAGCCATAGTATTGCCAGATAAACTAATTTCATCTCCCACTACAGAGGTTAATATTGTTCAGGATGTTGAGCGTTTTACTCAAATAAATAAAATAGTTCCAATACGTATTAAAAACTTACCTAAAGGTTTAAAACCTATAATCAAGCCCTCAGATATAGAACTTTCTTTTTGGGTTGCCATGCAAGATGTAGATAAGGTATCTGACTCTTATTTTGATCTGTTTTGTGATTACAATGAAGTTCTAAAATCAAACAGTTCTGTTTTAAATGTTTTTATAGATAAAAACAAATACCCCTCCATAGTTAAACTTGTTAAGTACAATCCTACAACTGTAGAATATTTTGATTTGCAATGATTAAGATAGGGTTAACAGGTGGCATAGGAAGTGGCAAATCTACAGTAGCTTCTATTTTTAAACAGCTAGGTGTATCTATATACTTTTCTGATACTAGAGCTAAATTTCTTATGGCTTCAGACGCTAAAGTAATTGCTCAAATTGAATCTTCATTAGGTTCAGAGTCATACGTGAATGGTCAGTTGAACAAAACGTATATTTCTAAAAAAGTATTTTCCGATACTAGAGCTCTAAAAACTTTAAACTCCATAGTTCATCCAGCGGTTAAAAGCGATTTTAATTTATGGTGTACTACCCAAAAGGGCCCCTACATTATTAAAGAAGCGGCTATTTTATTTGAGAGCAAGTCAAATATTGGCTTGGATAAAGTTATTCTGGTTTCATCACCTAAGGAATTAAAGATATCGAGGGTTCTAAAAAGAGATCAAACAGATGAACAAAGTGTGCTAGAGCGTATGGATGCTCAGTGGAAAGATTCGGAGAAAAGGCTATTGGCTGATTATGAAATTAGAAACGATGAAAAAAAGTCCTTAATTGAACAGGTTAACTTTCTTCACAAATGCTTTTGTGCGCTTTAGTTAATAGATCATATTGATGCTCCCTTTTCCCTTTCTAACAATAGTATACTCATTTTCATCTGTGCAATCTACTATCGTTGATGCTACATTTTCGCCATAACCTCCATCAATAATTAGATCTACGAGTGCACTGTATTTTTCATGAATTAACCCGGGATCTGTAGAGTATTCTATGACATCATCTTCGTCTCTTATAGAGGTCGATACGATTGGACTCCCGAGGGCTTTTACAATTTCTCGAGCAATATTATTATCTGGAATTCGGATGCCAATTGTTTTCTTTTTCGTACTAAATATTTTAGGTATTTTATGAGTAGCATTAAGAATAATCGTGAAAGGTCCAGGAAATACTCTTTTCAAGAGTTTGTAAGTTTGTGTACTGACTTGTCTTGCATACAGAGAAAGATGTCTAAGATCATAACATATAAAAGAGAAGTTTGCATCTTTAAGTTTTAAGCCTTTTATACGAGCAATTCGTTCAAGAGCTTTTTTGTTATTTATATCACATCCAAGTCCGTACACTGTGTCTGTAGGGTAAATTATAACGCCACCATTCTTTAAACAAGTAACAATTTTGTCAATTTGTTTTACGTTAGGATTGTCGTTGTAAACTCTTATTAGCATACTTATGTGACTTTTTTTTTGCAATTTACTGTTTAAATTGTTTGGGCTAGTTGTTTTAGTCGCTTACGTTGCTTTTTACATCCAGCGCATTAAATAAAATTTCTACCGGATGTAATGCAAGTTTACTAACTCCATCCTTAATTTGATGCCTACAGCTGGTTCCTGGAGCACAAATTATGGAGCCTTTAGGTTCTTTTCGGATGGTGGGAAATAAAACCAATTCACCAATTTTCATGGATAGTTCATAGTGTTCTTTCTCATAGCCAAAGGAGCCTGCCATACCACAACACCCTGATGGGATTAGCTTAACTTTATAGTTTTCAGGTAATTCAAGAGTTCTTTTAGAATGCACCAGAGATGAATTTGCTTTTTGATGGCAATGACCGTGAAGACGAATTAATTCTGCTTTTTTAGTGAAACTACTTGAGTTTATTCTGTTGGCCTTAATCTCTCTAGATAAAAATTCTTCTATAGTTAAAGAATGTTTTGCCAGATATTCACTGTTTTTAGGATCATCAACCAGATCTATATATTCATCTCGAAGCGTTAATATTGCAGAAGGCTCAATTCCAATCAGAGGTTCTTCATTCGAAACTAATTTTGCAAGAAGTTTTACGTTCTTTTGGGCAATTTCTTTGGCTTCTGATAGAAATCCCTGAGAAATAAATGTTCTACCACTTTCATAGTGATCAGGTATAACAACTTGATAGCCTAGTTTATTTAATAATTTAATTGTTTTTATGCCAATAGGCGCATCATTGTAGTTGGTAAATTCATCATTAAATAGGAATAATTTACCATTTTTAAAGTTTCCTTTTTGTGGGTTTTTGTTGTACCATTCAAGTACTGTGCTTTTATGAAGTAGAGGTAAAGATCTTTTTAAAGAAATTCCCATCATTTTTTTAGCAATAATTGAAGTTAATTTATTCCGAATTAAAAAGTTGTGTAATGCAGGAGCTAAGGCTCCTTTTTTGCTGCTTTTTGTATAATTCGCAAATAATTTTGCGCGCAAAGGAGCTCCTTTTATAAGGTAATTTTGATGGGTATATTCAGCTTTCAATTTTGCTATATCTACATTTGATGGACATTCTGTTTTACACCCTTTACAGGATAAGCAAAGATCCATTACCTCTTTAATTTCTTGATTTTCAAAAGGGTTTAGTTCTGTTGGGTCACTTAAAACTTCTCTTAAAATATTAGCCCTTGCCCTTGTAGTATGCTTCTCTTCTCGAGTTACCATGTAACTCGGACACATTGTTCCTCCTGATACTTCAGTTTTTCTACAATCACCAGAACCATTGCATTTTTCGGCAGCTCTTAAAATTCCCAAATCTTTTTTAAAGCTAAATGTCGTTTCAAAGTCTCTTGTAGTATAGTCGGGCATAAATCTCAAAAAAGTGTTCATTGCCGGTGTGTCTACAATTTTACCCGGATTAAAAATTCCGTTAGGATCCCAAGCATCTTTTAGCTCCTTACAGAATTGGTAATTTTTTTCTCCAATCATAAATGGGAGGTATTCTCCTCTCAAACGACCATCGCCATGTTCTCCACTGAGTGATCCTTTGTATTTTTTTACTAAAAAAGCTATTTCTGTTGCTATTGATTTGTAAAGTTTATTCCCATGCTCTGTCTTTAAATTAAGTATCGGACGCAGGTGTAGTTCTCCAGTTGCAGCATGGGCATAATGAATACAAGAGAGTTTCTTTTGTTCAAGTATCTTGTTAAAGTCTGTTATAAATGCTGGAAGATCGTTTACATCAACAGCCGTGTCTTCTATTACTGCAACTGGTTTTGAGTCTCCTTTAATATTTGATAGCAAGCCCAAACCTGCTTTTCTTAATGTCCAAACCTTATTGATGTCTTCTCCTCTTACAATTGGAAAGTGGTGTCCCAATTTTAAATGGTTTAAATGGGTGAGGCATTTTAATAGAACAAGCTCTAATTTTTGTTCGGTATCCTCAATAAATTCAACAATTAAAATTGCTTTTGGCTCTCCTTTTACGAAGAACCTATTTTTATCCTGTTCTCTATTTTTTTTTGTGCAATCGAGTATGTAATGATCGATGAGTTCGCAAGCTGTGGGCTTAAATTTTAAGGCTTCTAAATTTCCTTTTAACGACTCATTTATCGAATCAAAATGTATACATATAAGAGCCTGATGCTCTTTTGGTAGCGGTACTAAATTCAGCTTAATTTCTGTAGTGAATGCCAAAGTACCTTCTGAACCAGCTAATAGTTTACAAAAATTGAATTGCTCCTCAGCATTCGAAAAAGGACTGGTGTCTGATAATAAATCTAGGGCATAGCCGGTATTTCTTCTTGGGATGCTCTTTTTTGGGAATTCTCTTTCTATTTCTGTTCTATTTTCCTGATTAGAAAATAAGGTTTTGGCATGTTTGTAGATGTTTGTTTCTAATGCTGAAACAGTTCCTATTCCATTTGCTTTCTCTTCGAATACTTTAGTACTAATTGCCTTAAATTCTGTTTCTTTCCCATCGGCAAGAATTACCTTAATTGATTTAAGGTGTTCTCTAGCTGATCCATAAATAAGAGACCTACTCCCACAAGAGTTGTTGCCAATCATTCCTCCAATCATACACCTATTTGAGGTTGATGTTTCTGGGCCATAAAAAAGTCCGTATTCTTTTAGTTTGAGGTTTAATTCATCTCTAATAACTCCGGGCTGAACAATAACATAGGCATCTTCCTTGTTGATTTCAATAATCTCACAAAAATTTTGAGAAATATCGACAACAATACCCTTTCCAACCACTTGACCGGCTAAAGAAGTTCCGGCTGCTCTTGGAATAATTGAAACACCTTCTTCGTTTGCAAAACAAATTAGTTTAGTAATGTCTTTTTTTGTTTTAGGTACAGCAACTGCAAGTGGTAATTCTCTGTACATTGAAGCATCTGTTGCGTAGAGTTTACGCATGGTGCTGTTGTAATAGAAATCTCCTTCTAAATGTTTTGCAAGTTTTGCAAGTTTCAATTTATTCATTGGTCTAAAATACAATTTACAAATCCAAAATAGTAGCCTTGGTGTATAATCTAATGTTTTGTTCTGTTTTTAAAAAAATGCCGCACGTTATTCCGTTAATTAATATTAATTTCGTGAAACACATTAAAAACAAAATGAATATCGAATTTTTTAAATACCAAGGTGCTGGAAATGACTTTGTGATGATTGACAATCGATCAAACATACCTCAGCTATCTAAGTCACAAATAGCACTTATTTGTGATCGTAAGTTTGGCGTTGGTGCAGACGGTTTGGTATTTCTTTGCAACTCAGCAAATTCAGATTTTGAAATGATTTATTACAATTCTGATGGCTCTTTAGGCAGTATGTGTGGCAACGGAGGTAGGTGTATTGTTGCTTTTGCAAATGCATTAGGTTTGGTAGATAAATCATGCGTTTTTGACGCTTTTGATGGTTTGCATCATGCAGAAATCATTTCAAAAGAAAAAGTAGCGCTACAGATGTCTGACCTCACTGTACCAGAAAATTACCATGCTGGTATTATTCTCAATACAGGTTCACCTCATATTGTCCTTTTCGAAAATTCTATAGATGACTTGAATGTTCAAGAAAAGGGTGCGGAAATTCGATTTTCTAAAACCTACGCTGTGGAGGGGGTAAACGTAAACTTTGTTAAAGTTTTAAAAGACAAGTTGTTAATTAGAACCTACGAAAGAGGTGTGGAGAATGAAACTTTAGCATGTGGAACTGGAGCTGTTGCTTCTGCAATTGCAGCTTTTGAATCTGGATTAATATCCACACAGCCTATAAGATTAACCGCCTTGGGAGGTGATTTAAAAGTGCTATTTTCAAAGTTAGAAAACACATATACAAACATCAGATTGATCGGTTCAGCCAAGTTTGTATTTAAAGGGAGTATAGATGTCTAATTTTCAGTTAAAATACAGAGCTTTAGAACCCGAAGATGCAACCATGCTATTTTTATGGGAAAATGATTTAGAAATAAATGAAGTTAGTTTATCTAAAGTTCCTTTTTCTAAATACATACTTGAAAAATATATTGATCAAGCACATCTAGATATTCAGCAAGCTGGACAGTATCGCTTTGTTTTAGAAGATCTTGAAGGTAACGCAGTTGGTTGTGTGGACCTGTTTGATTATGATGCAGTGGACAGAAGAGCAGCCATAGGTATTATTATAGAAAAAAAATACAGGCAACAAGGGTTTGCGCGCGAAGCAATTTCTTTGATGAAGGATTATGCCTTTAATAGAATTGGTATGCACCAACTTTATTGTTCTGTTGGAGTAAACAATGTTAAAAGTTTAAAATTGTTTGAGTCTGCTGGATTCAATCAAATAGGTGTTCGTAAGGATTGGTCTTTTAGAAATGGTACTTTTCATGATGTGGTAGAATTTCAGCTGATTAACAACTAATTTGAAATACAGACTAACAAATAGTATAGCCAGTTTATTTTTAGTACTGATGTTCAGTACACAGTTTTCATGTGTTCAAGAAATTCCAAAAAAGAACTATTTAAATTTAGCCGACTCGGTTGATTATGTTGGCGCTGAGACGTGTAAAAGCTGCCATTACGACAAGCATAAAACCTTTTCGCATACCGGTATGGGCTTGTCTTTCGGATTGGCCAATCGCACAAAAAGTTCGGCTACTTTTCATAAAGACTCTGTCTTGTATGATGCGCATTCTGATTTGTATTACCATCCTTTATGGAAAGAGGATAGTTTACTGGTAAATGAATATCGAATTGCAAACGGAGATACTGTTCACAAGCGAACAGAATCTGCAGCTTATATTATTGGATCCGGTCAGCATACAAATTCTCACATATCAAATGAGAATGGTTACCTGCACCAACTGCCCTTTACGTATTATACGCAAGAAGGTAGATTAGATTTACCTCCTGGATTTGAAGGTGGGTTTAATACTCGTTTTAATCGTAAAATAGGTTTAGAGTGCATGTCTTGCCATAACTCACTTCCTAAGTTTGTGTTGGGTTCAGAAAATAAATTCGAAGAGGTTCCTTTAGGTATTTCATGCGAGCGTTGTCATGGTCCAGGTGAAATTCATGTTTCAGAAAAAATGAAAGGCATTCTTGTGGATACCTCAAGATTTATTGATTACACGATTGTAAATCCTGGAAAGTTATCTCCAGATCTGCAGTTTGATCTCTGTTCTCGATGTCATTTGCAAGGGAATACAGTTTTAGAAGAAGATAAATCTTTTTTCGATTTTAAGCCCGGAATGAAATTAGATGATGTGATGAACGTTTTTTTACCTCGTTTTAAAGATGACGAGCGTTTTATTATGGCTTCGCATGTAGATCGATTAAAGATGAGTCAGTGCTTTATAAAATCGAACGATGAACTTACTTGCATAACTTGTCATAACCCGCATCTTAGTATTAATGCAACGCCTAAAGTTGTATATAAAAATGCTTGTTATTCTTGTCACTCTGATTTAAAAGAACACGAAAATGAACAAGGAGACGACTGTGTTTCTTGTCATATGCCAAAATCCGGCTCCACCGACATTCCTCATGTAACTGTAACAGATCATAAAATTGCAATCACTCAGCACATGAGCCTTTCCGAGTCCAAATCGGTTAAAGAGTTTATAGGCCTTTATTGTGTCAATAACAGCTCGCCGTCAGATCTAACTATTCTTAGGGCTTATTTACAGCAATATGAAAAATTTGAGAAAGAAAACTATTATCTGGATTCTGCCTTTGTCTACTTATCTAAAATACCGCTAGAAATGTGTACAAGTGAGTGGATTAAATTCTACTTTTTTTCGCTTGATTTTAACGGTTTGGTTAATTGGTTTGAAAGAGCATCCTTTGAAAGCCGAAGCAATCAATTAAACAAACGGTCCTATACAAATGACGATGCATGGTCGTGGTACAGAGTAGGAGAGTCTTATTACAAAACAAAAAACTATGAGAAGGCTTCCGTTTGTTTTGAACAGGCATCTTTATTAGCCCCCTTTCATCTAGAAATTCAGAATAAATTTGGGATGGCTTTGCTCAAGTGCAATCGATTAAAAGAGGCACAGAAAGTGTTTGAATTTGTTCGTTCAGAAAATCCAAATTTCGAAAAAGTATATGCCAATTATGGTTATTTATACACGATTCTAGGCGAATTTGATCTAGCGTTAATTATGTACGAAAAAGGCATAGCTTTGAATCCTGATATCGTTCAATTATGGATGAATTTGGCTGCTTATTATTTGCATTTTCAAAACATTGAGAGTGCGCAGAACTCATTGTCACAAGTGCTCAGAATTAAACCAAATCATAAAAGAGCACAACAATTACTGAACCAGATTAAATGAAAAAAATTCTTACCCTCAGCAGTGTTATAATTGTTATGATACTCACGCTGTTAAGCTACTTAACTTACCAACAGGTTTTTGAGCCAATCTCAGATGAAGACCAAGTTTTACTCCTTCCAAATGAGACTAGTTTTAGTGCACTTAAAGATAGTTTAGCTCAGCACGGATTGCTTAAAAATCATACATTTTTTCAGTTTTTCTGTGAACAGAAAAAATTCACCAAGGTAAAGCCCGGCCGCTATCTGGTTAAGTCGCACACGAATTTAAATTCCATGGTAAATATGCTTCGTTTGGGCGCTCAAAAACCATTAAATATTATTTTTAACAACGCATCTACCTTAGAAGACTTAGCGGGTAAATTAGCCAGCCAAATTCAAGCTGATTCTCTAGCTCTGATAAGTGCCTTTACAAGTGACTTGTTTTTTTCTACCTACAACTTGGACGAGTCTTCATCTCGAAAATTATTTATACCCAATACCTACGAGGTTTATTGGACTATAACTCCTGTTGATTTTTTGGAGCGCATGCAAAAAGAATACACCAAATTTTGGACTGATACTCGTTTGGCTAAAGCAAAGAGTTTGGGTTTAACAGCTCACCAAGTATCTGTATTGGCTTCTATTGTTCAAAAAGAAACTGCCAAAAAAGATGAACAGGTCATAGTTGCAGGACTGTATTTAAATCGTTTAAAAATGGATATGAAGTTGCAGTCTGATCCAACTGTAATCTATGCTTTAAAAGAACGGGATGGTTTTGATAAGTCCATTAAGAGAGTGCTCAAGAAGGATTTGAAAATTAACTCTCCGTACAATACCTATTACCAGAAAGGACTTCCTCCCAACCCTATCTGCATACCAGAAATGTCTGCACTTATTGCGGTGTTAAATGCTTCAAAACACAGTCATATTTATATGTGTGCCAAAGAAGACTTTTCAGGCTATCACAACTTTACAAAATCATGGTCAGTACACAAACGAAATGCCAAACGCTTTCAAAAAGCACTGACTAATAAAGGAGTTTTACGCTAATGGAATTTAGAGCTGGAGATAAAGTTTCGTTTTTAAATGAGCCACTTCATGGCATTGTGCTTTCTGTACTTAATGACTCTCATGTTGTTCTAGAATGCAATGGTATTGAAATGGCTGTTTTATCGCGCGAGATCATTAAAATATCTTTTATTCCTAAAGTTGCGGGCAAGCATTTGTTTCCTATTAAGAAGGAAGATAAAAAAATGGATGAACTACCTGATCTTAAAAAAGTGAGCGTGACCTCTAAAAAGTTAAGTATTGGCGATACTGTTAGCTTTATGAGCGACAATACGAAAGGTAAAATTATAGCGATCAATTCCCCGTTCGATTATGAAGTTGAATTGGAAGATGGATTTTCTATCCCTGCAAATCGTTTAGAAATAGAAAAAATATGGCTCGAGGACTTTTCAGTAAACCCTAAGGACATCAAAAGTAAAATTAAGAAGGATCTTAACAGAGAGAAACCTTTATTTTCAACTCCACACAAAAGTTCGCCAAAGTATTTCCAGCATAATGAAGTCGACTTGCATATGGAATCCATATTAGATTCCTGTAGAGGCTTGTCTAATTTTGAAATAGTAACCATTCAGCTTACTTATTTTAGAGAAAGATTTCATGAAGCCTTAAAAGACAATGAACCCTTTTTGGTGGTTATTCATGGGATTGGTAAAGGTGTTTTAAAACAAGAGATTTATAATTATTTAGCGCAGTTTCCAAACATCAAAGTAGGGCCAGCAGATGCCAAACTTTATGGAATGGGCGCAAGTGAAATTCGTATTGATTAATTCCCTTAAGCATACGAATTTATTTAGTAGCTTTCGTTAATTTCGCAAACTATGAGAGATTTCGATTATTCAGAATTACAGGCACAACTTGCCAAAAAACCAACCATTGTAATAACTACGCATCGTGGTCCAGATGGCGATGCTATGGGCTCCAGTCTTGCTTTGTATCAAGTATTACTTGCACAAAACTATGCCGTTAAGGTAATTGTGCCGAATAGTTACCCTAATTTTTTACATTGGCTTCCAAGTAATGAGGCTGTTTTAGAATACGAAGGCAACGAAGTTGAAGCCAATGAGATTTTAGCTCAGGCAGATGTACTGTTTTGTTTAGACTTTAATGACTTGCGCAGAACCGATATGATGTGTTCTTCATTAGAAGCATCTACTGCCGTAAAAGTTATGATTGATCACCATCAGGAACCTAAAGATTTTGCAGATTTTACTTTTTCAGTTCCAAGTGTTTGCTCTACATGTCAGCTTGTGTTTGAATTTATTGAGCTGATGGGCTGGTCTAACTATTTATCCGTAGATGTTGCCAAATGTATCTACACCGGTATGGTTACTGATACAGGCTCATTCCGGTTTTCTTCTGTGGACAAAAGAACGCATGAAATTGCAGCTAAACTTATAGATTTAGGCTTGGATCATGCCAAAGTTCATCAAACACTTTTTGATACCAATAAAGAAAGTCGCTTAAAATTGCTGGGTTATTGCTTAAGTGAGAAACTTGAAGTTTTACCAGAATACCATACAGCCATAATGAGTCTTACAAGAGAGGAATTAGAGCGTTTTAGCTTTCAGAAGGGCGATACAGAGGGTTTTGTTAATTATGCCCTCTCTATAGAAGGCGTTGTGTTTACCGCCTTTTTTGTAAAACACGAGGATTTGGTTAAAATATCTTTTCGGAGCATTAATCAGTTTAGAGCCAACCTCTTGTCTAAAGAGCATTTCGGAGGAGGTGGACATGTAAATGCTGCTGGTGGCGCATTTGAGGGATCGATGGAAGACGCAATTGCAAAATTTAAAAAGATATTGCCTAATTTTAAGGAAGAGCTTTTAGCCAATTGCTAAACTTTGTTAAACTGTTTTACAGGTTTTCATAAAAAAGTATCTTTGCAAAGAATCATAAAAGTAAATTCAGTAATTAAATTAAACTCAAAATGAAAAAATTAATTCTTGTATGTGGATTGATATTTGGCTTAAGTGCTCAATCCTGTGTTTCTAAGTCAGACCAACCCTCTACTGAGGCAGTAGAAAAAGTAGTTGAAATTTTAAATCCTACTTCTATAAAAGACAAAGGGATGTTTGCTCAAATTAACACCAATAGAGGTACAGTTAATTTAGTGCTCGAATTCCAAAGAACTCCTTTAACTGTAGCTAACTTTGTTGGTTTAGCAGAAGGAACCAAAGTAAATGATGAAAAAGAAGTTGGTATTCCTTATTATGATGGATTGGTTTTTCACCGAGTTATAAAAGATTTTATGGTTCAAGGGGGTTGTCCTCAAGGAACAGGTTCAGGTGATCCTGGCTACAAATTTGCTGATGAATTTCATCCAGATTTAAAGCATACTGGTCCTGGTGTATTGTCTATGGCTAACTCCGGTGCAGCAACCAACGGTTCTCAGTTTTTTATCACACACAAAGAAACACCATGGTTGGACGGGAAACATTCAATATTTGGTCATGTTATAGATTCTGTATCTCAAGATGTAGTTAATTTAATACAAACTTCCGATACAATCATTTCTGTTTCAATTATTAGAAATGGACGTTTGGCTAAAAAGTTCGATGCAGAAAAAGTATTTGTACAAGTTCAAGCAGAAGCAGCCGCAAAAGAACTCTTAGCGAAAGAAGCTGCTCTTGAAGAGTTGGCTAAACTAACTGAAGGATATACTGAAACACCAAGTGGCTTGTTTTATAAAATGAACCAAGAAGGGAATGGTGAAAAACCTCAGGCTTCTCAAACGGTAAAAGTTCATTACACCGGAAGTTTAACCGATGGTACAGTATTCGATTCTTCTGTAGAAAGAGGTCAGCCAATAGAATTTCCTATAGGTGTTGGAAGAGTTATTCCTGGATGGGATGAAGGTATTGCTTTACTTTCTGTTGGAGGAAAAGCTACTTTGATTATTCCATCGCAACTCGCATACGGAGCTAAAGGTGCTGGCGGTGTTATTCCGCCTAATGCAACCTTAATTTTTGAAGTAGAATTAATTGAAATTGCTAAATAATTACATTGATGAAGGACGGATTATACGCCGAAATTAAAACAAGCAAGGGAAGTGTTTCTCTAGCTTTAGAGTTTGAGAAATGCCCAATGACAGTAGCCAATTTTGTTGGTTTAGCTGAGGGAAGTATTCCAAACAAAGAAAAAGAAGATGGAGTGCCTTACTATGATGGCTTAAAGTTCCATCGAGTAATAGATAATTTTATGGTGCAAGGTGGTTGTCCTAAGGGCTCTGGTGTTGGTGGTCCTGGTTATGATTTTCCAGATGAGTTTCATCCAGATTTAAAGCATGTTGGCCCTGGGGTTTTATCTATGGCAAATGCTGGTCCTGGCACCAACGGTTCACAATTTTTTATTACGCACATTGCAACCGATTGGTTAGACAACAAACACACTGTTTTTGGAAACGTAATTGAAGGTATGGATGTCGTAAATTCCATTGCTCAAGACGATGTTCTTGAGTCCATACATTTTAATAGAGTAGGAGCTGCAGCTACTGCATTTGATGCAGCTACTGTTTTTGCCAATGAGGTAAGTAATTTCGGGTCTAAGCAAAAGGAATCTGAAAAGGCTGAGGCTTTAGCTGTAAAAAAGCAAATCGAAGCGAAATACCCAAATGCTAAAACAACAGCTTCTGGCTTAATGGTTGCAAACGAAGTTTCAGGTACCGGAATGGATGCTATTGTTGGTAAAACAGTTTCGGTTCATTATACCGGTCGTTTAATGGATGGTACCGTATTCGACTCTTCTGTTGAGCGTGGTGAGCCCATAGACTTTAAACTTGGTGCTGGTATGGTTATTAAAGGTTGGGATGAAGGTATTGCGTTACTTAAGGTAGGTGGCAAAGCTACTTTTATAATTCCGTTCCATTTAGCTTACGGAGAAAGAGGTCATCCTCCTGTTATTCCTGCTAAAGCAACTTTAGAGTTCGATGTTGAATTGGTCGATGTCAAGTAACATTTTATATCTTTTGAATACTTAAAAAAAAACTTGCTTTATGCAGGTTTTTTTTTGGCTAAATTTTAAGCTATAACTTTTGTTAAAGCGTTTTATTTAAAAAATAAACAAAATAATCAATGCGTGCATTGATTATTTTTTTGTATACTTGTAAGGCACTACAATTAAAATGTACTATTATGAAAGGAGGGGCTTTTATTTACCAGCAAACCGCAGCTTCAGCTGTTTTTGTTCCAGAAGACTTTAACGAAGAACAATTGATGATAAAAGAAATGATCATCGATTTTATTCAGAAGGAAGTAAAGCCCAATCTAGAGGAGATAGACTCCATGGTCGACAAATCTTTAATGCCATCGTTATTAAAGAAATCTGCAGCATTAGGAATGTTAGGTGTAAATATAGCTGAGGAGATGGGGGGCATGGATCTGGATATGGTTACCACGCTCATATTTGGAGAAACTACTGCGCATGGACATGCTTATGCCACAGCAATTGGGGCACACACTTCTATAGGTACTCTGCCAATAGTATATTACGGTACAGAAGCTCAAAAAGAAAAATACCTTCCTGGATTAGCTAACGGTAAATTTATAGCTTCTTATTGTTTAACAGAACCCGATGCTGGTTCGGATGCAAATTCTGGTAAAACAAAAGCCATACTAAATACTGAGGGAACTCATTACCTTATCAATGGTCAAAAGATGTGGATTACCAATGGTGGATTTGCAGAAATATTTATAGTATTTGCTAAAATTGATGCTGACAAGAATTTATCGGCTTTCATTGTAGAAAAAGATTTTGGAGGAATTACCCTAGGAGAAGAAGAGAAGAAAATGGGGATTAAAGGCTCCTCAACGATTCAAGTATTTTTTAACGACTGTAAAGTTCCAAAGGAAAATCTACTTGGTGAGCGACAAGCTGGTTTTAAGATTGCCTTAAATATTTTAAACTCAGGAAGATTGAAAATTGGAGCTAGTGCCGTAGGCGGCTCAAAGGTAGCTATTGAAACCTCTGTTGCTTATGCCAAAGAACGCGTACAATTTAATAAGCCAATTTCCGATTTTGGAGCTATAAAGCATAAACTTGCGGACATGGCTGTTAAAACTTTTGCAAACGAATCTGCTACCTATCGTATTGGTCATTTAATAGATGAAAAATATCAAAATCTGAAGGATTTAGGCTTTTCGCAGAATGAAGCAAAAGTTAACGCTATTAGAGAATACGCTATTGAATGTTCTATAGCCAAAGTTTATGGTTCTGATGTTCTTTGTTACGTTACCGACGAAGCCATTCAAATTCATGGAGGTATGGGCTATGCGATGGAAACAGGCGTAGAGCGTGGTTATAGAGATTCTCGAATTACAAAAATATACGAAGGGACTAATGAGGTTAACCGATTACTCATTGTAGGAGAATTAATGAAAAGAACTTTTCAAACAAAGGAAATAGAGGTTTTGGCTGCAATGAAAAAGGCCCCACTTTTAGCATTTACATCTTTCCTTACTCCTCACAGTTCTGTTTTACATAAACGAGTTGCAAATTTAAAAACTGTTTTCTTGTTGCTAACGGGAGCCGTTGGGAATAAGCTGAAAAAAACCCTTATTGAACAACAAGAAATTGTTATGAATCTTTCTGATATTTTAACCGAAATATTTGTTCTAGAATCTACGTTATTGAGAGTAGAGAAAGCTCGATTAAATAAAAACCCTAAAGTTGCTATTTATGTAAATATATCACAAGTACAGGCCTACGATGCCTTTGCTAAAATACGTGTATCTGCCCATGAGGTTATAAATGCGTATTCGAAAGGCCTGGAGAATTCGATGATGAAAAAATGTGTTCGGAATTTAATTCCTGATTATACGATTAATGCGAAAGAGAAGAGACGAAGTATAGCAGATTATTTGATAGAAGAAAGAGGTTATACCTTTAGTTAGCGTCTTTTATTTCTTGTAACATTTTATCCAATGTTTTAGATGTTGATTTTGGAACAGAATTAATTACCTCGTAAAAATGTTTTACTTTAATAGGATCTAAATCATCTAACATAGCATTGTTTAATCTGAAAACAGATACAAGCGATACTTTACGTTTTTCTTGTCCTTTTTCAGTAAGTTTAACTAAAACTTTACGCTTGTCTTTTTTATCAGAAATACGCTCAACTAAACCTTCTTTTTCCATAGATTTTAAAATCCGAGAAAGACTGTTGGGTTCCATGCCCATTCGAGGTGCAATTTTAGTTACTGGCGTACCGTCTTCCTCAAAAATGGAAATGAGCGTAAAACCAACTGAAAGAGTTATGTTATGAGCACTGGCCACTTGATTAAACATTCGAGACATCTCGAACCAAGCAGATCGTATTTTATGAACAATAATTTGTTCGGCATAAATTTCAAAATCATCCATAACGCTAAAATACAATGCAGGGTTAGATAAAAAAACAAAAACGAAGAATTATTTAAGATGAATAAAAAAAACATTGTATTTATTGATGGTTGTAGAACTCCATTTTTAAAGTCGGGCACCGATTACTTAAACCTGATGTCATATGAGCTCGGACAGTTTGCCATTAAAGGTTTGTTACAAAAAACAGACTTAAATCCGAAAGAGGTAGACCAGGTTATTATGGGAACTGTTATTTCCAACGTACAAACCTCTAACGTAGCCAGAGAAGCTGCTTTGAGTGCAGGTATTCCAAACACAACACATTGCCAAACAGTTACTCAAGCCTGTATTTCTGCAAACAGAGCTATTTGCAATGGCGTTAACGAAATTTTAGTTGGAAATGCGGATGTAATTATTGCGGGTGGTTTAGAAAACACCTCAGATACCCCAATAGGCTTTCCCAAAAAGATGCGTAACAAGCTATTTGGAGCACAAAAACTGAGAGGTTTAGGTGGTGCTTTAAAGTTTATTTTCTCGCTTCGTTTTTCAGACTTCATCCCTGTAAGACCAGCTGTAGCTGAATACATGACGGGCAGAACCATGGGGCAAGATTGTGATATTATGGCGGCTCGATTTAATGTGAGTAGAGAAGAACAGGACGATTTTGCGTATCGTTCGCATCAACTTGCAGGAAAAGCTCAAGAGGCGGGGTATTTAAAAGACGAGATGTGTGAGGTAGCATTAATACCAAAATTTAAGGCTATTTCATCAGACAATGGAATTAGACCATCAGCTAAAAGAGCAAAATTAGCAAAGCTAAGAGCTGCTTTCGATAAGAAGCACGGAACCTTAACTGCGGCAAACTCTTCCTTTTTAACAGATGGTGGTGCTGCCTCTCTCATTATGAGTGAATCTAAGGCAGTTGAATTGTCTCTAAAACCAAAATCGTCTATTATAGCATACACTTTTACAGGGCAAGATTTAGAAGATGAATTGTTGTTAGGGCCAGCTTATGCAATAGCTAAGGTATTAGAAAAAGCAAATTTAACATTAGATCAAATGGACGTTATTGAATTACACGAGGCATTTGCAGGTCAAGTTCTCGCTAATATAAAGTGTTTGGCTTCCGATGAATTTGCAAAAAATAAGCTGGGAAGAACTAAAGCAGTTGGTGAGCTAGATCCATCTAAATTAAATAAATGGGGAGGCTCGCTCTCTATTGGTCATCCTTTTGGAGCCACAGGCTCTCGTTTACTTACTACTGCCTCCAATAGATTAATAAAAGAGGGGGGGACGTACGCCTTAATAGCTGCGTGTGCCGCAGGAGCTCACGGACATGCTATGATTATAAAAAAATACAATACATAAAATGACAGATCAATATTTAAAAAAAGAAATCAGTAATGGAGTTGCTTTCCTTTGTTTGGATCAACAAGGCTCTAAAGTGAACATTGTATCACCCACTTTAATAGACGTGTTTGAAAAAGTTATAGATGAGGTGATTGCTGATGATTCAGTAAAAGCTGCAGTTTTTATTTCTGCAAAAAAAGATTTTATTGCCGGAGCAGATATTCAGTCGTTTAAAGCAGATAAGGTAGGCGATTTTCAGCCCATTTCTATCAAAGGACACCGACTGTTAGCTAAGCTCGAAAATTCAACCAAACCTTTTGTGGCTGCTATTCATGGAACTGCTTATGGCTTGGGTGTTGAGTTGCCTTTGGCCTGTGCTGCTCGTATAGCGTCAGATCATAAAAGCACCAAATTAGCTTTGCCCGAGGTAAAATTAGGTTTGTTACCTGGCGGAGGAGGTACGCAGCGTTTGCCTCGTTTGATTGGCTTGCAAGCAAGTTTAGATATGATGCTTACTGGGAAAAATGTGTTTGCAAGACGGGCAAAAAAAATAGGTTTAGTGGATGAATTGGTTCCCCATTCTAAATTAAAAAAAGCAGCCGAAAAATTAGCTTTAAGTTTAGTAGGTAAACCATTAAAGCGGCGTCGTAAAACGTCCTTATTTACTAAATTTCTAGATCATACTTCTTTGGGTAGGTCTATTGTTTATAAAGAAGCTCGCAAAAAAGTGCTCAGACAAACTATGGGTAATTATCCTGCGCCCATGGAAATTATTAATTGTATTGAAGCAGGTTTAAAGTATGGGGCAGCCGCCGGTTTCCATAAAGAAGTTTTAAAGTTCGAAGAGCTCATGATTGGTTCTGTCTCCAAAGAACTAAGGAATTTATTTTTTGCAATGACCAGTAAAAAGAAAAATCCTTGGGAGGAACATGCAAATGAGTTAACTACTTTAGGGTTGTTAGGGGCTGGTTTTATGGGTTGTGGTATTGCCGAAGTAACACTAGGTAAAGGAATAGATATCGTTTTAAAAGACATTAATCCTAAAACCATACAATCTGCAAAGAAATTACTTTGGGCATCGTTGTCAAAAAAAGTCAAACGAAAATCCCTATCTAAAATTGAAGCTAAAAATGCGATTGCATCTGTTAAAGGCCAGTTAGATTATAACTATTTTAATAAGGTTGATTTACTAGTTGAGGCGGTGTTTGAAGATATGGGTATGAAGCAGAAGATACTCGCAGAGGTTGAGAAGTATACAAAAAATGATTTTATTTTTGCTACAAATACGTCTGCATTGTCTATTGAAGAAATAGGGAAATTTGCAAAGCATCCCGAAAATGTAATTGGCTTACATTATTTTTCACCAGTTTCTAAAATGCCCTTGTTAGAAATTGTTAAAACTCCTGTAACCTCTGCCAGTACAATTGCTACATGCTACAATTTAGGATTAAAGCAAGGCAAGACATCTATTGTAGTCAATAATGGCCCAGGGTTTTATGTGAATAGAATTTTAGCTCCTTATTTAAACGAAGCGATGTTGTTGCTTGAAGAGGGCGCAGGTATTATAGAAATTGACAGCGTAATGAAGCAATATGGATTTCCTGTTGGGCCTTTTGCTTTGTTGGATGAGGTTGGTATTGATGTTGGTGCACATGTAACGACTGGAGATCTTGCCGTAATGTTTAAGAAGCGTGATGGTGCTTTAATGAGTAAGGGACTCTTGTTAATGAACGATGCTGGTTACAAAGGTCGTAAAAATAAAAGAGGATTCTTGGCTTACGATTCAAAGGGTAAAAAAAGACGAGGTAAATTTAATCCTGCTGTTGGTCAGTTTTTTGGCAATCCAAGGCCAAAGAAATTTAAGTCAGTTGAGGTTCAATTACGCTTAAGTTTACTTTTGTTAAACGAAGCCGTTTTATGTTTGCAGGAGGGCATCATTGAATCAGTAGAAGATGGAGATTTAGGAGCGATTTTTGGTATAGGCTTCCGCCCATTTACAGGCGGCCCTTTCCGATACATTGATCAGGTTGGTGCAGCCAACGTTCTAAACGAATTAGATATGTATAGAAAGACCTTGGGTGAACGTTTCAAAGCATGTGATATGCTCATAGAGTATGCCAAATCTAACAAGACTTTTTACTAATTTTTTTTTGAAATAAAATACGGGTTTACAGGTTTTAAATTTGCTTTTAAAACCTAGAGTCGTAATGGTTGTAAAGCAGGTTTATTTTGTATATTTGCATGCAATTAAAACATAAAAATTGCCGTTACATGGACATACATTCTACAGACAAATTCATTGGAGAGGGCTTAACCTACGACGATGTGTTATTGGCTCCAGCTTATTCTGAGGTTTTGCCGCGTGATGTAAATATCACATCTAAATTTTCTAGAAATATTTCCTTAAATACACCAATCGTATCTGCTGCAATGGATACTGTTTCTGAATCTGCTATGGCAATTGCCATTGCTCGGGAAGGAGGTATTGCTGTTTTACACAAAAACATGAGTATAGAAGCTCAAGCAAAGGAAGTATATGCTGTTAAAAGATCTGAGTCTGGAATGATATTGGATCCCGTAACACTTTCTCATACATCTACAGTAGCGGATGCTAAAAAGATGATGAAAGAATTTAGCATTGGAGGAATTCCGGTGGTAGATGACAATCGAAAATTAATTGGTATTGTTACCAACAGAGACTTACGTTTTGTAAAAGACAATACTTTATCGGTTAATGATGTAATGACCAAAAAAGGCTTGGTTGTTACCAAAGAAAATACAACACTATCTCAAGCGGAAGAAATTCTGCAAGATCATAAAATAGAAAAATTACCTGTTGTTGACAAAGACAATATTCTGGTTGGTCTAATTACCTACAGAGATATTATAAAGGTTCGCGTTCAGCCAAACTCAAATAAAGATTCTTTTGGTAGATTAAGAGTTGCTGCAGCTGTTGGTGTTACCGGTGATGTTATGGATCGTGTAAATGCTCTTGTAACTGCTGGTGTAGACGCTATTATTGTGGATACTGCACATGGCCATACCAAAGGAGTAGTTGATACATTAAAGTTAATTAAAGCTCAGTATCCAAACTTAGATGTTGTTGTAGGTAATATAGCTACAGCTGATGCTGCTCGTTACTTAGTTGAGGCTGGAGCAGATGGTTTAAAAGTTGGTATTGGTCCTGGTTCTATTTGTACAACTCGAGTGGTTGCTGGTGTAGGTGTTCCGCAATTAACTGCAGTAATGATGGTTTCTGAAGCCATTAAAGGGTCAGGTGTTCCTGTAATTGCTGATGGAGGTATTCGTTACACGGGAGATATTGTTAAAGCAATTTCTGCTGGTGCCGATTCGGTAATGCTTGGATCTTTACTCGCTGGTACAGAAGAATCGCCAGGAGAAACAATTATATACGAAGGTCGTAAATACAAAGCCTACAGAGGAATGGGCTCTATTGATGCTATGAAAGCGGGCTCTAAAGATCGTTATTTTCAAGATGTAGAAGACGATGTTCAGAAACTGGTACCCGAAGGTATTGTTGGACGCGTAGATTACAAAGGATCTTTGGCAGAGGTTATGTATCAATTTATAGGTGGGCTAAGAGCAGGTATGGGGTACTGCGGCTCTAAAGATATTTTGTCTCTTAAAGAAAACGCTCAATTTGTTAGAATTACCAGTGCAGGTGTTATTGAATCTCACCCGCATGATGTTACCATTACTCGTGAATCACCAAATTATAGTAGAAAATAAACTTTATCAAATGAAAAAAATAATTTACACAGTCGTTATTGCTTTAGTAAGTTTTAATGCATTAGCTCAAGAAACTAGTAGAACACTTTTAACTATTGGTGGAGAAGAGGTTAGTGTTGATGACTTTTTGAGTATTTACAACAAAAATAGAGCTGTTGGAGAAGCCATTGATCCTAAAACACTAGACGAATACGTTGATTTATTTATCAACTTTAAGCTAAAAGTAAAAGAAGCTGAGGCATTGGGTATGGATACGGTTCCTAGTTTTATTAAAGAACTCCAAGGCTATAGAAAGCAGTTAGCAACGCCTTATTTAGTTGATAAACAGGCCGGAGAGCAATTAGTAATTGAGGCCTACAATAGGTTAAAACAAGAAGTTAAAGCTGGCCATATACTTATTACAGTAAACGCTGAAGCTTCTCCTGCTGATACACTTAAGGCATATAATAAAATATTAAAACTGCGAAAGGAAATAATAAATGGAGCTGATTTTAATGCTTATGCTAAACAATACTCTCAGGATCCTTCTGCCAAAGATAATGCCGGTGATTTAGGTTATTTTAGTGCAATGTATATGGTTTATCCTTTCGAAAATGCGGCTTACAATACTGCTGTTGGAGAAGTTTCTGATATTGTTCGTACACGATTTGGTTATCACATACTTCAGGTAAAAGACAAGAGAGCTTCCAGAGGCGAAGTTAAAACAGCACACATTATGGTTAAATTCCCTAAGCCATCTGGTGAAAACACAAAAGAAGAAATCGATTTAGCTCAGCTGAAAATAAATGAAATTTACACCAAACTTATTTCTGAAAACGCAGATTTTGCTGAAATGGCTAATCAATATTCAGACGATAAAAACAACGCATCTAAAGGAGGTGTTTTACCATGGTTTGGTTCAAATAGAATGGTAGAGAGTTTTGAGAATGCAGCTTTCGAAATTACTGAAATTGGTGCGATAACTGAACCCGTTGCTACACCTTATGGTTGGCATATTATCAAATTAATCGATAAAAAAGGTTTGGGCACTTTTGAGGATGAAAAGGCCGAAATTAAAAAGAAAGTAGAAAAAGATTCTAGAGCTCAGGTTAGGCGTTCTTCTCTCGTAAATAAACTTAAAATAGATTACAAGTATTCCTTCAATAAATCAGCTTTCACTCAATTGAAGAATGTTATATCAAAAGACTTTTTATCAGGAAATTGGTCTGTAGAAAAAAATAAAAAAGAGTTAACTAAAACCATTTTTTCTTTAGAATATAAAGGTTATTCTCAACTAGATTTTGCAATTTATTTGACAAAATCACTTAAAAAAATCAATTCAAAATCTAAAGTTCAAATTACTTCTGTTATTGACAATGCTTTAGCCTCTTGGACCGAAGATGAAGTGATAGCCTATGAAAATCGTAATTTAGAAAACAAATACAATGATTTTAGATTGTTAATGAAAGAATACCGTGATGGTATTTTATTGTACGAACTTACAGATACTAAAATCTGGTCTAAGTCTGTTAAAGATACAACTGGTTTAAAAGAATTTTATGAAGCTAACAAGCGAAATTACATGTGGGATCAGAGAGCTGAAGCTAGTGTAATTAACTGTAAGAATGAGACCATAGCTTGTAAGGTTTACAATAAGTTACGAAAAGGGAAAACAGATTTAGGTAAGATTAAGTTAAAAATGAATAAAAAGTCTCCATTAAACATGGATGTTAGCCAAGGTGTTTATTTACACGGCGATAACCTTTTTGTAGACTCTGTTGAATGGGTTGTTGGAGTTTCGGATTTGATGAAGGATAATGAAAATGTTAAACTTGTTTACATTACCGATATTTTAGAGCCACAGGTTAAAGAATTAAACGAAGCTAAAGGAATCATTACATCAGATTATCAAGACGCATTAGAACAGGCTTGGTTGCTTGAACTTAAATCTAAATATGATGTAGAGCTTAATAATTATGTTTTGGATCTAGTTAAAACAGATAATCTAAGTGAATTAGATATTGTTGCTGTGCCTGAAATTCCTTCATACAAGGGACACTTTGTTCGTTGCTTTGGTAAAGCAAGAAGAGCTTTAGGTTCTTCAAAAGATATTATTTTTGAGTGGTATGGTAATTTATACACCACCGAGTTAAAGAGGGATTAATCATTGTTTAAGCTCTTCATCTATACATTAGCTATTGCTATTTTGTCGTCATGTTCTTTCTTTGAAAGAACTGACGACATTTTAATTGCTAGACTTAACGACTCGTATTTGTATGATTCTGACGTTAAATCGATACTTAACAAGCATTTATCTTCCGCTGATAGTTCAGCGCTTGTTCAACAATACATTATTAATTGGGCTCAAGAAGAACTCCTTCTTCAGAAAGCTGAATTAAATGTTGATTTTAGTGAATTTGAAATAGATAAAAGGCTGGAAGATTACAGGCGGTCTTTACTAATCCATGCTTATGAGCAAAAATTAATACACCAAACCAACGACACACTTGTAACATTAAGTTCTATTGAAAGCTATTTTCAACAACACACTGATGATTATATTTTAGCACAAGATATTGTAAAATTAATGCTAATTAGAGTTAGTGAAGTTGCCCCAGAGTTAGACTCAATACAGGAATGGGTTTTTTCTCATGAACCTCTTAACCTGGATGCTATAGAAGCCTTCGCTCATCAGTATGCTAAACGCTTTTACTATAATCCTAAAGAGTGGTTAAATTGGTCAGAATTTATCGACTTTTTACCTCAAGCTAATCTTGAGACTAATTTTTTTCAAAAAAACAATACTTTACAGTTTAAAGATTCGTTAGATTTATATTTCGTAAGACTCTTTGACAAGAGAGTTCAAGGAGAATTAGCTCCTTTAGAATATGTTGAAGAAGAAATAAAAAGTATATTGCTAAATCAAAAAAAACTAAAAACAGTTGATGTTATTCAGTCAAAATTATTGGAAGATGCCAAAAAAACAAATCAATTTGAGATCTATTAAAGCCCTTAAACTTACGGCAATATTTGCCTTTTTGTTTACCACGATTTTATCTGCTCAAGTAGTTATCGATGGTATTGCTGGTATTGTTGGAAATAATATCGTTTTAAATTCAGATATTGAACAACAGCTTTTACAATATCAAGCCCAAGGTTTAGAAATAGACAGCGCTTTAAGAGTTCAAGTTTTAGAAGACTTATTGTTTCAAAAGCTAATGCTTCACCAAGCATTACTGGATAGTGTCGTTGTTACCGAAAATGAAGTTTTAAATGAAGTTGACTCACGAATTGACAACTTTATCGCTCAATTAGGCGGAGAGGATCAATTAGAAAGCTACTTTGATAAAAAAATATATGAAATAAAGGAAGAAATGTTTGAGCCTATAGAAAGCTCTCTTTTAATTCAAAGAGTACGTTATGATATTACTTCTTCTGTAACCATAACCCCTTCAGAAATTAGGACATTTTTCGGTACCTTTTCTTCCGATAGTCTCCCAATTGTGAATGAAGAGGTAGAAGTTGCTCAAATTCTTAAACTACCACCTGCCAGCTTATCGGCAGTTTCAGAAACAAAAAAGAAACTTGAAAAGTTAAAGTCTAGAATTGCAAAAGGAGAGAGTTTTGGAACTTTAGCAATTTTGTATTCAGAAGATCCTGGATCTTCCAGAAATGGTGGTTTGTATACCTCTATTAAAAGGGGGATGTTTGTTAAAGAGTTCGAAGCTGTAATGTTTAGTCTAGAGGTAGGTGAGGTGTCTGATGTATTTAAAACTGAATATGGGTATCATATTATGGTGTTAGAGGAGCGAAGAGAAGATGAAGTTGATGTTCGCCACCTTCTGATGTCTCCAAAAATATCTCCATTAGATCTCAACAATGCTAAAGATTTATTACAAGATTTGAGAGATTCAATACTTAACGGAGACCTTGTTTTCACTAAGGCAGCTCTTCGTTATTCTGATGATAAGTCCACTAAACTTAATGGAGGTAAGTTGATTAACCCGTCTACTGGAGATACTAAGTTTGAGCTAGCTCAATTAGAACAAGGTATTAATGTGGCCATAGAAAATCTAGATGTAAACGAAATTACAGAACCTCTTTTTGTTAAAATGGAGGATGGTAAAGAAGCCTATCGTATGTTTGTATTATTAGATAGAAAACAACAGCATAAAGTTAATCTAGTCGATGATTACAAAAGAATAAGAGATTTAGCACTAGATAGCAAAAAGGATAAGTCTATTGAAGAATGGATTTCTAAGTCTTTAGAGCAAACCTATGTGCGTGTACATAAATCGTATAAATCTGATTTGTTTCAGTATAATTGGTTAAAAAAATAAAAATGAAAGATCAACACAGCGATATAGTAGCCTTAGATAATTTAAAAGTACAATTTTCGAGTTTGAAAAACGAAATTGCTAAAATAATTGTCGGCCAAGACAAGGTGGTGGAAGAGCTAATTCTTTCGATATTTTGTAGAGGTCACGTGCTTTTAGTTGGTGTACCTGGACTAGCAAAAACGCTGTTGGTTAAAACCATAAGTGATTCTTTAGGCCTTCAGTTTTCTCGGATTCAATTTACACCCGATTTAATGCCTTCTGATATTATTGGTGCAGAGATTTTAGATGAAAATAGAAATTTTAAATTTGTTAAAGGACCTATATTCTCTAATGTAATTTTAGCCGATGAGATTAATCGTACTCCACCAAAAACGCAAGCGGCTTTACTTGAAGCTATGCAAGAGCGCTCGGTTACAGCTGCTGGTGTGCAGCACGTATTGGATAAACCATTTTTTGTCTTAGCTACTCAAAACCCTATAGAGCAAGAAGGTACTTACCCCTTGCCAGAAGCACAATTAGATCGTTTTATGTTTAATTTAAATGTAGATTATCCAACTTTTTCAGAAGAGGTTCAGATTGTAAAAGCTACAACAACAGATTCATATACTGAAGTTAAAGAGGTTTTATCAGCTACAGAAATTAAAGCTATTCAGGAGTTAATTAGAAAGATTCCGGTTTCTGATAATGTAGTTGAATACGCTGTTAAGTTGGTTGGAAAAACACGCCCTGATGGACAGTTTGCAACGCCAGAAGTTGTTAAGTATTTGTCTTGGGGTGCTGGTCCAAGAGCTTCTCAGTTCTTAGTGCTTGCAGCAAAGGCTCATGCAGCAATAAATGGCAAGTATTCTCCAGATATTGAAGATGTTAAAGCTATTGCTCTTCCGGTACTTCGTCATCGTATAGTGAGGAATTATAAAGCTGATGCTGAGGGAATGAGTGTTGAGAAATTAGTTGCTTCTCTTTTGTAACTATTTTAGCAATTTAGTTTTGTTTTTTTAGACATACGTTAATCGTAAAGTTTTGAGGTATAATAAATACATTTAATAGAATTTTAATTTATACATTTATTTAATAATAATATTTTTAATAATTTAAGTTATGCTTCTAAGTAATGCAATTTAGAGTATTACGAATACAATATTAATTATGCAATTATCAAAAAATCAAATTGATGAACTCTATGAGTTCGTTAAAAAGAAAGGCATCCAATATATTGATTTACAAAAAGAACTTGTAGGTTACCTCATTTTGATTATTGAATCAAAAATGAAATCTAACCCTAGTTTAACATTTACCAAGGCTTTTAATTTAGCCTATAAGACTTTTGGCGTTTATGGTTTTGACGCTATCCTTAGCCATAAAATTAAAATGCAAACTAAACTTTTTTATCGTACAATACGCAAACATATACGAGCGCTTTTTATCAGCTATCGGATATGCTTTGTATTAAGTTCTTTTTTTATATTCTATTATGTTAGGTCTTTTAATTGTATCATTCATGAGCTCTATTTTGGATTTATAGCTGCAGCGATTTTTCTACTTATCTATTCAAGTTATTCATCTCATAATACAATAAGAAAGTTAAGTAAAAAGTATCTTGTTTTAAGTTCATACAATAATATGAATTTGAATAGTATTTTCATCGTGTATTATTTTTTAGTGTTTCCTACATTTATTGGGGAACATATTCTAAATAATTATCCTTACCTTTTTTCTATTAACCTTACTTTATTACTTGTGTTTATTGTAGTTAGACGAAGTTTACTAAAAGAACTGTTAGCTTATGTAAAAAGTAAAGGCTTGGAGTAGCTTAAAAATAGTAAGGAAAAAAAATATTTTATAAATTCGCACATATCTTTTTTAATTAAAAACATTAGTATAGCATGCAACTGTACAATAAATTAAGTGCAAAAGAAAGAGCTGTTTTAATAGACGATGCAGGAAAGAAAAGACTTACCATCTCTTTTTATCAGTACGCAAACATTAAAGATCCTCAAGTTTTTAGAGACCTACTATATGTTAAATGGGATTCTATGGAGGTTTTGGGTCGTATTTATATTGCTCCAGAAGGAATAAATGCACAATTTTCATTGCCTGCAGATCAGTTCTCGAATTTTAGAGACCACCTGGAAACCATTTCTTTTTTAAAAGACATTCGTTTAAATGTTGCTAGAGAGCAGGACAATAAGTCATTTTTAAAGCTAAAAATTAAGGTTAAAAGCAAAATAGTTGCAGACGGCTTAAATGACGATACTTTTGATGTTACAGATTTTGGCACTCATCTTAATGCTAAAGATTTTAATGACATACTCGACAATCCTCAAACAGTTCTGGTTGATATGCGTAATCATTATGAATCTGAAATCGGACATTTCAAGAACGCAATAACTCCAGATGTAGACACTTTTAGAGAATCTCTTCCTATTATTGAAGAGGATATAAAAGCACATAAGGAGGATAAAAATATTGTAATGTATTGTACTGGTGGAATTAGGTGTGAAAAGGCTAGTGCTTATTTTAAGCACAAAGGATTTAAAAATGTATTTCAATTGGAAGGTGGGATTATTGAGTACGCTAGACAAATAGAAGCCGAGGGTTTAGAGAATAAATTTATGGGTAAGAACTTTGTGTTTGATGAACGCAGAGGAGAGCGAATTTCCGATGCTGTTATTTCTTCTTGCCATCAATGTGGAAATGCCTGCGATGTGCATACAAATTGCTTAAACGTAGCTTGTAATTTATTGTTTTTACAATGTGAAGAATGCAAAAAAAATCATGATAATTGTTGTTCGTCTGTCTGTAAAGAGATCTCTAGTCTTCCCTTTGAAGAACAGAAAGAGCTGAGAAAGGGTACGCCTAACAGTAATAAAATTTTTAATAAAGGAAGAAAAGAGGGTTTTAAAAAAACAAAATAAATGGTTTTTTTTACCAATTAGAATTGTTTTAATCCTGAAATTTTTAAAAAAAAAAGCCTTGTTTAAATAATTAAACAAGGCTTTTTTACATTCACTCATTATTTAATAATTCATTGGTCTTCTCACATCTGCAATATGTTTCGCTAAACGCATTACTTGGCGAGAGTATCCATATTCATTATCGTACCAAACGTAAAGAATAATATTTTTACCATCTTGAGAAATTATAGTTGCTGGACTGTCGTATATAGCAGCAGCATTGTTGCCCACAATATCACTAGATACTAATTCTTTAGAAATAGAATAGTTTATTTGCTCTACTAGAGGGCCTTCTAGAGCCGCATTTTTAATAATAGTATTAACATCTTCTAAGGTAATCTCTTTATCTAATGTTATGTTTAGTATTGCTAAAGAGCCATTAGGTGTAGGAACCCGAACTGCATTTGCAGTTAATTTATTTTTTAGTTCTGGAATTACCTTAACAACTGCATTTCCTGCTCCAGTATTTGTGAGGACTAAGTTTAGCGCAGCTGCTCTTCCGCGTCTCTCTTTTTTATGCATATTGTCTACTAAGTTTTGGTCATTTGTATACGCATGTATAGTTTCAATATGACCTTTTACAATACCTAAGTTGTCGTTTAGTATTTTTAAAATAGGTGTAATAGCATTTGTTGTACAGGAAGCTGCAGAAAATACATCGTATTTATTTAGTTTGTAATCCGAGTGATTCGCACCAAATACAATATTAGGTACCTCGGCACCGGGAGCAGTTAACAGCACTTTCAAAACACCTTTTGCTTTTAAATGTCTGCTCAAAGCCACTTTGTCTTTGAATACACCGGTATTGTCAATTAGCAATGCATTTTTAATTCCGTATGCAGAATAGTCTACATCTTCTGGTGCAGAAGTTTTTATTAGTTGAACGGATTGTCCATTAATGATTAAAGATTTATTGGCAACATCCTCCACAACTGTTCCAGGAAATTTTCCATGTACTGAGTCAGTTCGTAATAACGAAGCTCTTTTTATAATGTTTTGTTCATCGTTATTTCTAAGTACAATTGCTCTCAATCTTAATTGCTCTCCTTTTCCTTCTTGCGCCATTAGTTCTCTGGCTAAAAGACGTCCAATTCTCCCAAACCCAAATAAAATCACATCTTTAGGATGTATCGTTGTACTTTCATTATTTACAAAATCTAGTTTTTTGCATATAAATGACTTTAAGTCTTTGTAAAGTTCTTTCTCGTTAATCCATTCATAAGTGAGTTTTCCAAGATCAATTTTTGAAGGTGCTATATTCGTTTTTGAGATGCCATTAGCCATTGCTAGTGTTTCGAATATAGTGATCGGTTTTTGAACAAAGTTTTTTGCGTATTCATGCAGGTTTAAGATTTCACTCGATCTTTTGTCAATGAGTTTGTTCCGAAAGATGACCAACTCTATTGATTTTTCGAAAGATAAATCACTCGAAACTTTTATCAATTCGATTGCTGCTCTTTCTTCCGCAATCCTTGCATTTAATTCTTCCTGGTAATTCATAAATGAATTTTAAAAAGGGATTAATTTATGCCACGAAAATAGTATTTTTTTAACTAATTAAACCTCCTTTTTTTGTTTTAATTTACCGCTGTACTTAGTGTATATAGTACGTTTAATCATTTTTAGAGTCTTTAAATTTTATGTAAAGCACACTAAATTTAATGTTCTCAATGCAGCTTATTTTAGGGCTGTATTTAATTAACAGTGTGAGAAAAAATCTAGCATTTTGATTCATTTTTTTTTGACTAGAACTACATAATTAAGAACTCTATTTTTCAAGTAATTTTCTGCTAAATTTTCAAATTATTTTAGGTGCTTTTTTCATTAGGATTCCAAAAGTTTACATTAAGTTGAAATGAATCACACTTCATTTTCAATTTTTCAGCGTTCTATAATTACCTAAAAGGTTGAAATTATTCTTTAAAAGACAGACATGTTGCCAATTATATAAAAAAAAGGTCTGGTATTTGTTTACTCATCTAAGAACATCTCATTATTTAATCTTCTATTATGAATAAATTAGTATTATTACTTGTCATCCCATTTTTTACATTTGCCCAACAATGGGATTTTGTTGGTAATTATGATTCGGATGGAAGGCATCATCCAGTAACGTTCTCTAACGATAATTTTGGTTTTGTTTTAGCGGGACAAAACAATGCTGATGAATACTTAAGTGATGTTTTACGTTATGATGTTCAATCCAATAGCTGGGACCAATTGGCAAACTTCCCTGGTGGCCCTAGAGGCTATGCATATGGTGTTTCTGATGGCACAAATGCTTATGTTGGTTTCGGAAGTAATAACGATTTATATCCAACGGATTGGTGGGTGTATTCTATACCTAATAACTCGTGGGAAGAATTGCAAAGTTTCCCTTATCTTGGAAGAAACCATCCTGCTATGGTTCTGTCTGATGGTAAAATATTTGTAGGAATGGGAAGTTCTGATGGATTTAATTTTGATGATTGGTGGGCCTATGATATCTTAAACGACACTTGGAGTCAGTTGTCCAATTTTCCATTTGGTGCTAGACATCATCCTTTTTATTTTTCAATTGATAAGGTACCCTACGTTGGTTTTGGGCATGGGGATTATACAAACAATGGTAATATTCAGATTTACAACGATTTTTACCGCTATGATGTAAGTAGTGACAATTGGATTCAACTCAACGATTTTCCTTCAGAAGCTAGAGTTGCTGGCACTCAATTTTCTTACAATGGCAAAGGTTACATTATGAGTGGAGATGGCGATGATCATGGTCCTTTAGACTCTGGTGAGTTATGGCAATATGATCCTTTGTTAGATAGCTGGACACAGCTAACATCACATCCAGGTGGAGCTAGATGGGCTCCAGGTTCATTTGTTATTGGTTGCAATGTTTATTTAACATCCGGTTACAAACTAGAATCAGATACCTATTTTAACGATTTATTAAAATTTAAATTAAGTGCGGATTGTGGATGTATGGATGAATTGGCACTAAATTACAACCAAGAAGCATTATTTAATGACAACTCCTGCTGCTATCTTTCCGGGTGTACAGACCCTTACTCTACTAATTATAATGATAATGCTTGTATTGACGATGGCAGTTGTATTTTAACAGTGTTGGGTTGTACTGACAGTACCTTCACAAACTTTAACTCACTAGCAAATACAAGTTCTGGTTTTACAGGTTTTACTTCTGAAGAATTTGGCTCAGGTGGTTTTCATTACAACGACATGTGGGATATGGTTTTTAATTGCTATGAGACTGTTACCCTAAAAAGTATAGATCTTTATGCTGAATCTTCTTTTTCAACTCAAATCGAAATTATTGACGTTAATGAAAATCAAATTTATTCATCTACTATAGCTCTCGAAACTGGTTTAAATCAAGTTGAGTTAGATTTTGTTATTTTTCCGGGAAATGATTATAAAATTGGCATCAATGGTAGTAATGACGGATTGTATAGAAATAGTAGTGTAGCAGATGCTACATTTCCTGTTAACTTATTCGATGTAATTGAAATTACTTCAAACACGACGGAAGATCCGTTAGACTTTTTTTATTATTTCTACAATTGGCAATTGGAAGTCGTATGTCAAAACAATTTAGGATGCACAGATTTATTGGCATGTAATTACAATAGCTCTGCAATTACAGATGATAACTCATGTACCTATGCTTCCGAGTTTTATGACTGTGATCAAGAGTGTCTAAACGATTTTGACATTGATGGTGTTTGTGATGAACTAGATAATTGTCCTGAGATAGCCAATCCAGATCAGGAAGATAATAATTCTAATAATGTTGGAGATGTTTGTGATAACCTGAGCATTGATGAAGTTTCCGTATCGAGAAATGTTGTAAAGATAATAGATATCTTGGGAAGAATTTCAACGAATAATAAGGGGTTTACTATATATCTTTACGATGATGGAACTGCTGAGAAAAAATATTCTTTCGAGTAAACTTACTTCAAGTTTTTAAAATCAACTGTTATGACCTAGAAGAATTTTGTTTGGTTAATTCTACAAGAGATACTGCTAATTTTATTTTAATTATTTGAAGTAAGATCCTGTTGTTTTGAAAGTTGTTAATTTTTATTTAACGAATTAAAGTTAACGATTTTCTTGTTTTATGAACAGATTCATCATACCCTTCAATTATAAAATCTACCGTGTAACTATCTTGTGGGCAATTTAATCCAGACTGTATATTTGTGCCATCCCACTTGAAGTTTATTTGGTCGCTTTCATAAACTGTCTGTCCCCATCTGTTACTTATTTTAACACGAATACTTTTTGGGTAGGATCCATAGAATTCGAAAAAATCATTGATTCCGTCATTGTTAGGCGTAAATGCATTTGGGCTAAAATTTTCAGGGCTTGGATTTAAACACAAGCTATTAGAATTACTTTTTACATTAGTATTTAAAAAACTAGAAGCAACGACTCTAAAGCAGAATACCGAATCCCTATTTTCTTCTATTAATTCTCTATCTATATAATCATATGTGTCCGATGAAACAACCCCAATATCTGTAAATGCTTGGAAGTTTGAATTGAAAAATTGTATTGTGTAGCTGTCAATTCCTCCAGGCCAATCTGAATATGAATCCCAATTTAGATGAAACTGATTTTCTTTGTTTACCCCATTTAAGATGATGTTAGATCCAATATTACTTTGTGGGCCTGAATTTCCACAAACATCTCCATAGGAGACTCTGTAATAGTATTTTTGTAAAGGAGGTTTTACATTATAATCAACAAATGGAGGGTTCGAAGTTAGAGCATAGTTCTCAATCCATCCAAAGTAATTGTCCCACCTATCGATACTATAGAAACTTAAATTACTTTGATAAATGTAGTCCCAATCTGTTACAATTAATTCGTTGTTTGGAGAGAAATCAGAAGGGTTTAATCTATAAACGGATGTTTTGGAAAGCGAAATTGGAATTTCAAAGTCTATAAATTTGGGCTCTAGATCAACTGTATTCGATTTCGATTCAAATAAAGAGTCCGGATGATGAGCCATCACATAGTAGTAATAGTCTATGTTACAAAGCCCAGTATCTATATATGATAACGTTGTATTTTCTACCGTATCTATTTCATCAAATTCCAGATTATTGGTAGATCTATAGATTGAATAATAGTCTACTTCTTCCCATCCTTTGTAATTACTCCAAGTCAATTCTACAGTTTCGTACTCGTTACTTTCTACAGTTAAATGAATAGTTGAGTGCATTATAGAACTGTCTGAGTAGTAGGTACATGAGTCCTGCTGAAGAATTACATAATTATTAATTTGCGAGGTCGAAATTGTATGGTTATACGTATTTAAAAATTCATCGGATGAGTTGAAAATTTGCACCCAATCTTGATTCTCTTTATGTGCCAGTATTATATTTTTAAAATAGTCATCTTGAGATTCTTCTCCCCATACAACTTGAACGCCTAATTCATTTACGGTTACATATTTTATCAATGGCAAGTTTACAAGAGTATCCAGTATATCTATATTTATTAAAGCAATTGTATCATCAAAACAACCTCTTAAGTCTGTAACTTCAAGATTTATTTCAACCTCACCTGAAGCGTTAAATACTATACTTGGTTCAAAATCCGTATAGTTACTATTCGTGTCCAAATTAAACGTCCATGAAGAAAGGATGGAGTCGGTAGTGTAAGTTGAGGTGTTTTCAAACTGAACTTCTGCTTGACCATAACAAAACGCATCATTTGTAATTGTGAACGAAAGTGATGCTGTTGGATTTTCATAGATTTCAAATAACGTGGAGATTAGCGTGTCGCTATAACACCCATTTTTTGAAGTAACGCTATGGAATACTTGATATAGTCCAGGTATTGTGTAGGTATGTTGTGGGTTTTTAGCCTCGCTTGTAACTCCATCTCCAAAATCCCAAAAATAGGTTGCTGAGTCCGGTAAAATATAAGTTGTAAAATCAGAAAAATCTATCTGGTGTGGAGAACATCCAGCCGTATCACTATACTCAATTTTAATATTAGGATTTGGGTAAATTTGAACAGTGTCGTAAAATGAGGAAGTACATTCATCTAGAAATCCATACAGCGTTACTTTTTCAGAGTAGACTAGTTCCTCTGTTTCGCCATAAGGAAATGACATTTGAATTTGATTCGTTTCATTAACATTGTATAGTAAGCTGTCTATATATACAGTCCCGTACGTTAAAAATACATTTGTTGTTAAGCTAGACTCGTCGTTAATATCTAATAGTTCTCCATCGCAAATGGAATTGTTATTGGTTGAGAAGTTAGGGTACGGTTTTTTAACACTTATCAAATCATTATAAAAAATTGTGTCAACACAGCCATGCTCTGATAAAACTGATAGTCCAATGTCATATATTGCCATATCATTTGCTTGTAATACAAAAATTGAGGTGTCTAGTGTAGAAAGATAATATTCATCATCACCGAAATAATCTTCCTTGTAATATCCCCATTGATACGATTCAACATAATTGGTATACAAACTCTCAAACGCTAATTGAACAGGTGCGCATAACTCTCCCGTTTCATCTGATATAATATCTGCTACGATATTATAAACTTTAATACTATCCTGAATTTTAATAAAGCAACCATTATCGTTAACTACTGTAAATTCAATAGGATGATTAGAAATCTGATCTCCAGTTAGAAAGTCTGATTCACTGGTTATGTTTGTTTGTGTAGCGTTTGGATATGCTATAAAGGTGTATGAGTCTGCAAGCCAATTGTAAGTGGTCTGATCTCCAATTCCAATGGATACTTCAGCACTCATTTCAAAAGAATTTCCAACACAAATGGTCTCAGGAATATCTATGCTGGCATTTACTCCAATATCAAATTCAATTTCATCAGAGTAAAAACAAGAATTTGCTGTTCCATTATCAATTTCAATAGTGTAAGAAATAGAATAGTTGTTTGGTTCGTTAAACTTTACTGACAATCCAATAGAATTTTCTTCTATAATTTCAACTTCTGGACTAGTATTCCACTCAAACTCTGAAATAGTAATTGGTACCTCATAAATAGAATTGTAATTGATTTGAAATTGCTTGTCTAATTCTGTAGCTCCATTAAAACAAAGAATAGAATCTATGTCAAGTAAAACTGGATTTAAGTCATTAATGACAATTGCTGAATCAATCGAAATAGAATCACTACAACCATGGGATGAACTGACGACTAGCGATACGTCATAGATTCCGACTGAATTTAGGTTAAGACTGCTTTGTTGACCAACGAGAGAGGAGATTAAAGGCTCGTTAAAATTATAATTTTCCTCTGTAGAAGTCCAGTTCCAAGAATTAATGTATTGATTGTTTAAGCTAGAGAGTTGAACACTTTGATTTGGACAAAAAAGAAGTGTATCAGCTATTAGCATATCAGCCACTACCTGGTAGGCTTCAATCGTTTCGGATTCTATTTCCCAACATCCAACAGTATTTGTTACTTGAAGGCTGATGTCGAAAATTTCGCTATTGTTGGCTCCCAATTCAGTTTCAGTACTCAGTGTAGTTTCGTTTTCGTTTGGGTTTTGAATTAGTAGTTCATTTTGATCTGTAGACCAATTAAAAAGATGAGATTGAGACCACGGATCAAGATCAACAGCTTGTGCATTGAATTGTTTGCCTACACAAATAACCTCATCATACATAATAGATGCATCCACACCAACATTAAATACAACAGTATCTGAGTATAAGCAGTCTGAGGATAAATCGGTTCCATTTATAGTAGTCCAATACACCAGAGTGTAAACGCCTGAGTTGGTAAACTCAAATTCGGCTTGGTTTAACGATTGGTTTAAAAGAGATGCCGAAGAACTGTTGTTCGAAATAATTTCCCAGTTAAAGTTAGTACTTTCATAGGGAAGTCCTAAAGTGTTAGAGGTTATTGTAGCGTTAAAGACTTGGGTAGTTTGAAGCGCTCCCTGGAAGCAAATACTGTCAGGAACTTCATCAATAAGAACCTCAAATGTGTTTAAAAACAGCGTATCAGCATGTAAGGTTTGATCTGAACACCCATGTGCAGAGGAAATTTCTAAATTTATTAAAGAAACACCTGGGTTGGAGAATGTATGAGTGTAAGTAGAGTTGGTTAAACTTATATTTTCTTCGGGTTGATTAGGTTCATTAATAATCCAGTTCCAAGAATTAATGTATTGATTGTTTAAGCTAGAGAGTTGAACACTTTGATTTGGACAAAAAAGAAGTGTGTCTGCTATTAGCATATCAGCCACTACCTGGTAGGCTTCTATCGTTTCAGTTTCAATTTCCCAACATCCAACAGTATTTGTTACTTGAAGGCTGATGTCGAAAATTTCGCTGTTGTTGGCTCCCAATTCAGTTTCAGTACTTAGTGTAGTTTCGTTTTCGTTTGGGTTTTGAATTAGTAGTTCATTTTGATCTGTAGACCAATTAAAAAGATGAGATTGAGACCACGGATCAAGATCAACAGCTTGTGCATTGAATTGTTTGCCTACACAAATAACCTCATCATACATAATAGATGCATCCACACCAACATTAAATACAACAGTATCTGAGTATAAGCAGTCTGAGGATAAATCGGTTCCATTTATAGTAGTCCAATACACCAGAGTGTAAACGCCTGAGTTGGTAAACTCAAATTCGGCTTGGTTTAACGATTGGTTTAAAAGAGATGCCGAAGAACTGTTGTTCGAAATAATTTCCCAGTTAAAGTTAGTACTTTCATAGGGAAGTCCTAAAGTGTTAGAGGTTATTGTAGCGTTAAAGACTTGGGTAGTTTGAAGCGCTCCCTGGAAGCAAATACTGTCAGGAACTTCATCAATAAGAACCTCAAACGTGTTTAAAAATAGCGTGTCAGCATGTAAGGTTTGATCTGAACACCCATGCACAGAGGAAATTTCTAAATTTATTAAAGAAACACCTGGGTTGGAGAATGTATGAGTGTAAGTAGAGTCGGTTAAACTTACATTTTCTTCGGGTTGATTAGGTTCATTAATAATCCAGTTCCAAGAATTAATGTATTGATTGTTTAAACTAGAGAGCAGTACATTTTGATCCGTACAATTAAGTAGTGTGTCTGCTATTTGTATATCAGCTTTTACTTGGTAGGCTTGAACGATGCTAGTAACAGTATCGATACAATTCGCATCGTTTGTGACAATAAGAGAAAGGTCATAATTAGTTATTTCACCAGTTTCAATTTCATTAAACGTTTCTATAGAAACTGATGAACTAGTAGGGTTGGTGATTTGTAACTCAGAACTACTTGTATACCATTCATACACGTGATTTTCTGACCATGTATCAACTTCAGAATTTACTGTATGCTCATTTCCTACACAAATAGTAATTGGATCTTGAATTGCAACTGATACACCAATGTCAATATTGAAATTCTTTTGTATTTCACAATTTTGGTTTTCAAAACTTATATTGTAAAACAGATCATAACTGTTGGATTGATTAAATAGGTAAGAAACAGAATCAATGTTGTTTTCAAAAGAGTTGAGAACAGTTCCATTTGTAGGGCTAATATTCCAGTTAGCTTGAAATAAACTCGCTATTGAATCTATAGGGAATAGAGGCGTTATCTGAGCGTAAAATGTATTTTCAATTTCGGCTTGATCATTCAAACAGAAGATGCTGTCTGATAGTATTTCTACGTTGTATCCATTAAGAAGTACAACGGAATCTTGAACAAATTGATCAATACAGCCGTGTTTGGATGTAATATTTAATTCAATTGATGAGTACCCTGCATTGTTAAAACTATGATTTTGGAATTCATCAGAATAATCTTGATAGGTTGTAAAATTATTATTTGGTTCGTAAATTGTCCATTCCCAAGAATCAATGTATTGGTTGTTGGTGCTATTAAGCGTAATTTGTTGATCAGAGCAGTGAAGAATTGAGTCAGAAACTTCGAAATTTGCATCAACCTTGTATATTTCAATCTCTTTTGATTTAGTTTGCCAACAGCCAACATTGTTTGTGGTAGTTAAAGTAATATTTACGATTGAGTCTAAAACTTGCTCCGTTAGATCTGTACTTATTTGAGCTGTTAGATTGTTTGGGTTGTCAATTGTAATGCTGTTTGGTTGGTCAGTCTGCCAATTGAAATCATGTGTTTGCGACCATAAATCTAGCTCTATAGCTTCAATAGAGAACGTTTCTCCAAGACAAATTTGATCTTCAAATTGGATTGATGCATCCACTCCTACATTAAATTCATCTTGAGCTAAAACGGAACAATTCCCTCCAGAACCAAAAATTTCGGCACTAAAAGTAATCGTATAAACCCCTGGTAAATAAAATTGATACTGTACGTTTTCAAAGTCCGAACTTAATTTAAGTGGCGCTTGAGAAGAACTAGACGTTATTTCCCAAGAATAATTAACCAATTCATATGCTGTATTTAATTCGGAATTAATTGATGAAGTGAATGTTTGCGTAGTCTCATTGTTTCCTTGAAAGCAAATGCTGTCTGGTATTTGGTTAATTACTGCATCAAAAGAATTGATCGTTAAGTAATCTGTTTTTGAAACTGATGACTGACATCCATTGTAGGTTTCAGTTTGGAGATTGACATCATAAACTCCGGGTTCTAAATTTATGAATACTTCTTGTTGGTTATTTACGTTTGTAGTTTCCCCTTGGTTGTCTGTAAAAATCCAATCGTAATTTTGTATAAATAGTTCGGTATTATTTGTTGAAACGTTTACAATAGTAGAGGATGAACATGAAGTGGTGTCTTGTGAGAAAATTTCATTATTTACAGATTCTACATTAAGCTCAATAGATTGACTTGAGGAGCATAAGGAAGTTTCGTTAATCACTATTAGATCGAGTTGGTAAGCGTTGCTTTCTTCAATTATGTAGCTAAAATTCAAGTTTTCAGCATTCTCTATTTCGTACAAAAGATCATTGTTAGAATACAATTTCCATTGATAAACATCTGATCCAAATTCTGGTGAATTATTATTTACAGCGTAATTTGTTTGATAGGGAAGTGTACAAATTGTGGTATCTAAAATTGTTGCTTCAATCACAGGTTTTGGGTATACCATTGCATTTGCAGATAGTTCGCCTGAAGAACAATTTTCATCACTTATTTCAAGAGTAATTTGGTACAATCCTAATTCCTCAAGTATAAAAGTGCTGTTAAATAAATTACTTACTTCTATAATTTCAGGTGTGCCATCTAGGTATCTTAGGGTCCAATTGTAGTTGTATTGATTTACTTGTTCAGCTTGTACTATTGAAGAAGTATTTAAACTTAAATTTTCAGTCTCACACAGCTTAATAGTGTTGGGGGTAATGTCAGCAATAATACCTCCCAATGAGAAATAATTGGCAACAGTTTTTACGCCACTACAAGAAGTATTTACATTTACTATTTCAAGAGATAATGAATAGTTTTGTGCTTGAGTTGAGGAAATAATAAAGGTTGCGTTTTCTGCTGAACTAGTAAGATTAGAAGATGCGTCATATTCCGGTGAATTAGGTGTTAAATTCCATTCAAATTCATATTGATCTAAAGGGTTTGTTCCCAGTTGAGTTTGATGAGCCAAGTCAAGGTTAGTGTTTAAAGAGCATGACAATTGGTTGTTTTCGGTACTTAAAACAGGATTTATATAATCAACATTAACATTTACAGTGGTGTCATATTGAGCACTGCATCCATTTGGATTGTTGTATTCTAAAACCCAGGTATACTCTCCGTCTTGATCATATGAGAAAGATATTGTTTCGCCATTTAAATTCTCGACCCCTTCAATATTCCATGAGAAAAACTCTGCGGTATTTTCATTATAGTTAGCACTTGTGTTTGAAAGTGTTATAACTTCCTGATTACATAAAACCCCATCAAAATCAACTTCAAATTTAGGTTGGTCAATCAGTGTAATTACATTTTCAGAAGTTAGTGTGTCAGCACAATTAACCGAACTTACAATGAGTTCTAAGTTCCATGACCCAACATAAAGTTCAAAATTAGGGTTTTCTTGGGTGCTTGATAAAAGTGCCGTATTGCCATTGTCTATACTCCATAAGTAATTTAGATTTCCATTGTTACTAGAGCTTGTGTTTTCAAAAGAAATGTTACCAGTATCTTCGCAAATAACAGAAGGCCCTGTTAGCTCAAAACCTGCATTTATACTTTCAATATTTACAGCTATTGTTGTGTCAAATTGTCCGCTACATCCATTTGGGTCATTGTAGTTTAAAACCCAGGTATACATTCCATCCTCTTCATAATTGAAGGTGATTGTTTCTCCATTTAAATTATCGACGCCTTCAATCTCCCACGAAAAAAAATCTTCAGTATTTTCATTAAAGTTAGGACTCGTATTTGTAAGTGTAATAGCTTGTTCATTACACAGGGTACCATTTAAATCTATTTCAAATTCAGGTTTAGAATATACGTTATGAGAATATTCAAATGTAGTCTCAATAATACAGTCGTTTTCAAATTCAATCTCAAAATTTATTGGAAACGTTTCAGCGTTAGTTTCAGTGTTGTTTGTTGTGACTACATTGTATTGACTCGGCGTAAAATTTATAATTGCAGTCGGGTTTTCAGTTAGTTGTGAAAATACATCAAACTCAAGTAAATAGTCTGTTGAGTTTAACACACAGTCGTTTGAATTATTAGTTATTTGTATGGTAGTATTTTCAATTGAAGGACCTTCAGTAACAGAGATTTCTTGCTCGACTCTTGATCTACATCCATTTTCGTCATCAGCTTCCACCGTCAAAGTGAATTGAGCTTCCTCTTGAAATGTAATCTCATAGTTTGTAGAAGTAGAGATTACTACTTGACCATTACTGTTATAAGTGCTATACCAACTTTGATTGACTACATTACCAATAATTTCAAATTGTAATTCTGTTTCATTATTACACAATAAATACTCGCTTTGATTGATGTTTGTTTCAAAACCAATAGGTTCATATACACTGTATTCAAATGTTTTGTTACAGTTTTGCCCGTCTGTTACTGTTATTGTATAAACCCCTTCTTGGTTAAACTCTATTAAGGCACTATTTATAAAAGAAAACTCACTTATTGTTGCATTTAAACCTTCGGGAGAGGAACTGTAAGACCAGTTGAGGTTATCTCCTGAATTTTCTAATACCAATTCAAGTAAAGCTGGATTGTTTCCTAAACAATTTTCATCAGCAGAACCGATGTTTAAAATACATTGAGAAAAAAGGTGTACTGGAATTATTAAGAATAGTGCTAAAGGATAGGTCTTCATTTGAGGAAATATTTTAAGCTAAATTATAACAAATATTCCTACTATACGAACTAAATATAGGCTGTGATATCTACTTTAATCACAATTTATTTTCAAAACTTAATCCGTATAATTTCTTCTATCCTATAAAAAACTTCCCAAGCAAAGGTAATCCATTCATTTTTTGAAATGAGAGATCTACACAATAGTAAAATAGTTTACTTATTTAATCTTCCTGGATAAACTTTAAGAGCTTCCTCTAGGATTGTAACAGCAGCTCTCAATTCGGAAGTATTTAATACATATGCTATTCTTATTTGTTGTTTGCCTATTTCAGGGGTAGAGTAGAAGCCTGCTGCAGGAGCTACCATTACTGTTTTATTATTCCAGCTAAATTCTTCTAACAACCATTGTGCAAATATATCGGCATCATCAATTGGAAGTTGAGCAATGCAGTAAAAGGCTCCTTTTGGTTTCGGACATACAACGCCTCTTATTTTGTTTAAACCTGATATTAGTATATCGCGTCTATTTACATACTCTAAAATCACTTTATTAAAATAACTTTCAGGTGTTTTTAAAGCTGCCTCACCAGCAATTTGTCCAAATGTTGGAGGACTAAGTCTGGCTTGAGCAAATTTTAGAGCTGTCGCAATAAAAGTTTTGTTTTTTGATACGATACAACCCACACGTGCCCCACACATACTGTAACGTTTGGATACGGAGTCGATTACAATAGCGTTTTGTTCGAGTCCATCGAGATCTAATATCGAGATGTGTTTTTTTCCGTCGTAGGCAAATTCTCTATAAACTTCGTCTGCAATTAGAAATAAATCATATTTCAAAACAAGTGCTCTTAGCGAATTTAATTCTTCTTGAGCGTATAAATAACCCGTAGGATTGCCGGGGTTACATATTAATATTGCTTTTGTTTTAGGCGTAATGAGTTTTTCAAATTCAGAAATTTCTGGCAATGAAAATCCTGAATTTATACTCGAGCTAATTGGTTTTACTTTAACACCTGCAGCGGTAGAGAATCCGTTGTAGTTTGCATAAAATGGTTCAGGGATTATGATTTCATCTCCTTGATCCATTATACTGTTTAACGACATCGTTATTGCTTCTGACCCACCTGTAGTAACCAAAATGTTTTGATGTGTAACATTTAATCCAATATTCTTGTAATAATTTGCTAGTCCTTCTCGGTAGGATTGAAATCCAGCAGAATGGCTGTATGCCACTACTTTGGGTTCAAAGTTTTTTATAGCCTCAAGAGCTGCTTCTGGTGTTTTTATATCAGGTTGCCCAATATTAAGATGAATGACATCTATTCCTCTCTTTTTTGCGTTTTCGGCAAATGGAACCAATTTTCTAATTGGTGATTCGGGCATTCGAAGTCCTTTGTCTGATATATTTGGCATGTGATTCTATTTAGCTATTAATCAAAAAAAAATGTCCTGCATAAAGCAGGACAAATTTCTTAAAATTTTATGAAATAACTAACTTATTTAGTCGGTTTTGCAAGTGGAGATTTTCCAGCTGGTTTTTTTATTGGACTTGAAGAATCACTGTCTGCTGCTAAAGTTTTTCCTTTTATACGGATTACTTTTGTTGCTTCAGTTTTGGCATTTGATGTAATCGTTACACTTTTGTTAAATGCACCAATTCTTTTTGTATCGTATTTTACTTTTATCACATCTGACGCTCCTGGTGCAATAGGTGCTTTTGGCCATATTGGCACAGTACAGCCACAGCTTCCTTTTGAGTTAGAAATAATTAAAGGAGCCTCGCCTGTATTTGTAAACTTGAATTCGTAGGTACCATTTCCATTTTGTTCAAATGTACCAAAGTCATGAATTTCTTTTTCAAATGAAATTTCTTGTGCTTGTGTTGCGAAAATACAAGCAATAGTAAATATAGATCCTAAAATTAATTTCTTCATTGTATGTTTTTTTTTGTTAATAGGGCAAATTTAGAAGTTTCTTCTAAACTACCAAAAAAAATGACTTTCTATATTGTTAATACACTGTTAAAGATTTCATGATTAATGCAACTGAATTTTAATTAATAATAGTGCTGCCTTGTCCATTCTCCTAGAACAATGGTAAGTGCATGACTCACGTTCATCGATTTATTATGCCCTTTCATCGGTATGTAAATAGATTTTTCACATTTTTGTAACAAGCTATTGTCCAAGCCTACTTTTTCGTTACCCACAAAAAAAGCAGTTCTTTCGGCTAAATTTGTTTTATATAAATCATAGGAGGGCTCAGCAGTTTCTATAGCTATAAGTTTATAATTTTCTGGAATTTGCTCCCTCCAATTTGAACTGTCACAAAAGTGCCAATTAATAGCCTTAAAACTTGTTTGTGCTGTTTTTTTTATGTTTCTGTCTTTAAAGCTAGGTTCATCGTCTACAAACAGAACTGTTGTACACCCCATATTATCTGCAAGTCTCAATACGCTTCCTATATTGCTTGGACTTGTTAATTTCCAACAAACAATTATAGGATGTGTTCTGGTTTTTTGATCGGTATGGTGTTTTTCGAAAAAAGCTCTTGATTTAATGTAATTTGTCATGCCAAAAAGATAAGATTGTTTTCTGATTCTTATCCTTATTCCACTACTATTTTATGTGATTTATTATTTTTTGAATTGCTTTTTCTAATCATGTAGATACCCGAAGTGAAGTTACTTGTATTTATTGGGCTTGTTTTTTCCTTTTGAATAAGTTTTCCAGATGAAGAGTAAATATCGAATAATTCTGTAAAATTGGATTCAATAGTTACTTTTGTTTTACATGGGTTTGGATATAATTTAATCTCTTCATTTGAGACAGCAAATAATGATAAAGAACTCATGGTTAATTTATATAGAAATGCATTGCTTGTTGTTTTTTCTGATGATATTAGGTATTCATTTTCACCTAGAGAACAAATCCCTTCAATTTGTTTAGATTCACCTAGCTCAAGTGTGTGACTAATTATTTCGCCATTTGAAAACTTTCCAGAATGGTAGTTTTTTAATTCAATCACCAATGGGTTTAATGACATACCAGTGAGTAGTATTGTATTCGAATATTTATTGTATTCCGCACCTGTTATTAACCCGATTGGTCCTATCGAATCTTTTTTTTCTATTTGGTATTCACCTGGGGTTTTAGATAGGGAGTATATGTAAGATTTAAAGTTTCCATAGTTTTTAGAAAATATGTAAAGTGAATCATCAATTGATAGTATTGATTCAGCATCGAAGTTTGTTTCAAGTAATTGTTCGCTGAAATCAATTTGTTCTTTGTAGCTGAATTTTATAACAGCCGCTGTTACTGTATCATAGTTAAAATAGTCACTTCGAGATATTTTATAAACTTTTAGGTCTGTTCTGTTTCCGTAATTGTTTCCGAAGTCTCCAATATAGATGTACTCATCATCATAACAAATGTCTTCCCAGTCTGTATTTATTGCATTTTCAATAACTACTTTTCTAGTTATTTGTGCGTTGATGCTGTCAATTTCGTATAGCATTGGTTCATCTCCGGAATCATTGTGGGTTATGATTTTATTTTCTAAGAAAATGAGTCCAGAGGTTTCATTTATTTCATCTGGTAATACTGATACTGGACTTATAATTTGACTTTTCACGACAATTGGTGAAAAAATAAGTATTAAAAAAAGTGACAAAATAAAATTCATAGTTAATTATCTGTTTATAAATATATATAAAATATAGTTATAAAAAAAAACCCATCATAGATGGGTTTTTATAATTTAAGAAAGGGACTTAGTTTACTTTAACGTTTACCGCATTTAAACCTTTTCTACCTTCTTGCAATTCAAATTCTACTGCATCACCTTCATTAACCTCATCGATTAAACCAGTTACATGTACGAAATATTCTGTCTTTGTTTCGTCGTCAACTATAAATCCAAATCCTTTGGACTCGTTGAAAAATTTTACTGTTCCTTTGTTCATAGTAGTAAGATTAAGCAGATTTAACGTTTACAGCGTTTAAACCTTTTCTTCCTTCTTGTAATTCGAATTCTACTACATCGCCTTCATTAATCTCATCGATTAAACCCGTTACGTGTACGAAGTATTCTGTTTTTGATTCGTCGTCTACAATAAATCCAAAACCTTTAGATTCGTTGAAGAACTTTACTGTTCCTTTGTTCATAGTTTATTTTGTAAATTAAAGTGCAAATATAAATAATAAAATTTAAATTTCAACTTTTATCTCGTTTATTTATTTAAACATCTATTTGATGACCTATACGCTACATTTCAGCATCGAAAGTTTTATGAGAGTCTTTAACCAATCGATGTATTTCTATCATCTCTTCAGTATTTATATACCTCCATTCTCCATAAGGGACATCAAGTTCAATGTTCATTATTTTAATTCGCTTTAGCTTGTATACCTCATAATTTAAATAGGCGCACATCTTTCTTATTTGTCTATTCAAGCCTTGTTTGAGTGTTATTTTAAAATAAAAGCGGTCAATTTGTTCAACTTTGCAAGGGTCTGTTACGGTATCAAGAATTGGTATTCCCTTACTCATTTGTTCAATAAACTGTTTTGTAATTGGTTTATTTACTCTGACTTCGTATACTTTTTCATGATTGTTTCGCGAGCGTAAAATTTTATTTACAATATCTCCGTCACTTGTCATGAAAATTAATCCTTCACTAGGTTTGTCTAACCTTCCGATTGGGAAGATTCTTTTTTCGTGGCCTATATAGTCAACAATATTGTCTTTTTCTGTTTCTACATCTGTAGTACAAACAATGCCTCTAGGTTTGTTTAATGCAATGTAAACATGTTCTTCGTCTGGTTTCTCCATAAGTTCTCCATCTACCCGAACCATGTCTCCAGCTACTATTTTAGTTCCCATTTCAGGAATTTGTCCATTAATAGTAACTCTTCCAGCTTCAATAAGTTTGTCTGCTGCTCTACGCGAGCAATAGCCAATTTCACTTAAGTATTTGTTTATTCGTTTCAATTCCAAAAGGTTTTTGGTTGCTCAGATTATTAAAATGAGTTAGATTTTAGTCACTCTAATTTTTCTTTTTTTAAGTTTTGTATTGTTTAGCTTTTCAATAATTTCTTTATATTTTTCTGTAGGTACGGATACAAAAGCACAATCTTGTTTGAGCTCTATAGTGCCAAGTTCATCGCCTATAAGTCCAGCTTGTTTAAAAAATAAACCAGCAATGTCTCCTTTAGATATTTTGTCTTTTCGCCCTCCTGAAATAAATAAAGTGGTTTTATGTGTCGTTTCAGGTGGGAGAATTTGCGTTAGTTTTTCAGTTTCTAACGTTCCTATAAAATCAGGTAGTTTTTCTTCAGTCCAATGTAAAACATAGGCAATTCCTCCCTTATTCATTCTTGCTGTTCTACCATTTCTATGCGTAAATTCTTGTTTTCTAAGTGGTAAATGGTAATGAAGTATAAACTTAATTTCAGGAACGTCAATTCCTCTAGCTGCAAGATCTGTAGCAATTAGAAGTTGATGTGTTCCATTTCTAAATTTTATAAGTGCGCGCTCTCTTTCTTTTTGTTCCATACCTCCGTAAAAGCAACCATGGTTTATGTTGTTATCGGTGAGGTATTCACTTAAGCGATGAATTGATTCTTTAAAATTGCAAAATATAATTCCAGGTTGATTTCCAAGATGGTCTAATGCACTCACTAAAGTTTCCATTTTATCTTTAGAGGGAGAGATTATACCTTTTACTTTTAATTGAGATTCAACTTCTTTAAGGTAATTAACGTATACAGGATCTTTAAGTCCAACAAATTTAGGAACACGAGCTTTTTGAGTTGCTGAGGTAAGTACTTTTTTTTCAAGTTTGGGCAGACTCTTGCATATGGTTGTCATTTCTTTTTCAAAGCCAACTTCTAACGATTTGTCAAATTCATCAAGTACAAGCGTTTTTATGGTAGATGTTTTAAAGCTGTCTCTTTGAATGTGGTCTGCTATTCTTCCGGGTGTACCTACTAAAATTGCAGGTCTGTGTTTGAGGTCTATTTTGTCTTTACTAAACAAGCGTCCACCGTAAACAACAGATGTTTTATAGCCCGAGCCCATTTCCCGAAGGACTTGCTCTATTTGTATGGCTAATTCTCTAGATGGTGCAACAATTAGGGCTTGAACTTCTTCAATAATAGGATTTAAATCAGCAAGAATAGGTAAAAGAAAAGCGAGTGTTTTACCTGTTCCTGTTGGCGAGAGTAGCACAATGTCTGAGCTAGATGAAATCGCTAATTGCGCTTCATTTTGCATAGCATTTAATTTGGCTATACCTAGTTTGTTGAGAATGCTATCTTGAGTTTTAATTGTGTGTGACATTTTTCAAAGGTACTGAATTGAATTTTCGTTGTTAGAAAAAAAAATCCCTTTCCGATTAAACGAAAAGGGATTTGATGTTTATTTTGTTGTTTAATGATCGTGTCCGCCAGGGCCATGTACATGCCCGTGTTCAAGCTCTTCGCTTGTAGCTTCTCTTACCTCAACTATAGTGCCTGTAAAATGAAGGTCTTGGTCTGCAAGTGGATGATTAACATCCATGGTAACAGTAGCCTCGTTAATAGAAACTACTTTAGCAGGAACCATTTGTCCGTTTTGATCTTGAAGTGGCAATACATTATCTACAACAACTTCATCAGCTAACTTACCTTCTTTTAAGAACATATCTTGTGGCAATTCAATAATAGCTTCGTCAGTTCTTGAGCCGTATGCATTTTCAGCTTTTATTCCGAAAGAAAATTCACCACCAGCCTCTAGGTTTATCACTTGTGCCTCAAATTCTGGAATCATATGATTTACACCTGTCATAAACACCAAAGGATCTTTACCTTCTGTACTTTCGATCATTTCTCCTTCTAGATTATCTCTGAATAGATTGTAATTTAGAGATATAACTTTGCTTTTTTCTTCACTCATTTGATTTTTTTTTTGCAAAATTACATTTATTATGAGGCTTCTAAAACCTTTTTATGTTATTTTTTGATGTCTTCTTAATCAAACTGTCTTGCGCCAACCAAAGGGATCTTCTGATCTGCCGTACTGGATGTCCTGAAGAGCCGTTTTTAATTCATTCGAATAATTACCTTCCTTATTGTCAAAGGTAAGTTTATGTTCCTTGTAGCTTATTGAGCTAATTGGAGCAATAGTTGCTGCTGTTCCGGCACCGAATACTTCAGTGATGGCTCCAGATTTATAATCTGCTAGCATTTTTTCTAAGTTGATAGGTTCTTCTATGCAAGTAATACCTTTGTGTTTAGCGAGCTTAATTAAGCTATCTCTTGTAATACCCGAGAGTATGGACTCACTTGTTGGTGGGGTGATTAATTTGTTATTCCGTCTAAAAAAAACATTCATTGTACCCGATTCTTCAATGTTTTGATGTGTAGCTCCATCTGTCCAAATGAGTTGTTGGAACCCTTCTTTTTGGGCTAATTTTGCAGGATAAAATGATGCAGCGTAATTACCTGATGCTTTTGCAGCTCCTGTTCCTCCCACACCCGCGCGCGTATATTCTAATTCTACTTTTACATTAACTTCTCCTGTATAATAAGCTTCTACAGGGCAAGTTATAATCATAAAGGTAAAATCATCAGACGTAGTCGCTTTAATAAAGTTTGAGGAAGCAAACATAAATGGTCGTATGTAAAGAGCTGATTTAGCATCTTTAGGAATCCATTTTTCGTCTATTTTTAGAAGTTCATTTAAGCCATTTAAAAAGATTTCTTCTGGAATTTCTGGCATGCACAGTCTCTTTGCCGATTTATTTAGTCGCTTTGCATTTTCTGTTGGTCTAAAGAGATAGGTTTCATTTTGCGGCCCTTTGTAGGCTTTCATTCCTTCAAAAATAGATTGACCATAATGCAAGGCATGTAATGAAGGAAGCATGTCTATAGTTCCATAGGGTTTAATTTCTGGTTCCAGCCACTTTCCATTTTTAAAATGGACTACGAGCATGTGATCCGAAAATACTGAACCAAAAGCTGCGCCCTTCCATGCATCCTCGGTCCATCTGGATTGGTCTATAGTTTTTATTTTCATAGCTATTTATATCGTTTTAATCTTATTTTAAATATCTAAAGTCTTGTTGATCTTTTAGATTTAATAGGCTGTTGTAGATCAGTTCAATAACATGTTGTACATCATCTATATGAGCACTTTCTACCGTGGTATGCATGTACCTAAGTGGAAGCGAAATTAAAGCTGAAGCTACGCCACCATTCGCAAAAGCAAAAGCATCCGTATCTGTACCTGTGGCTCTTGATGCTGCCAATCTTTGAAATGGAATTTTGTTTTCTTTAGCCGTATTAATTATAACTTTTAACAGATTGTTTTGAACTGAAGGCCCGTAACTTAAAACAGGTCCATTACCACATTTTAAATCTCCTTGTTTTATCTTATTAATCATAGGAGTACTTGTGTCGTGGCATACATCTGTAATAATAGCTACATTTGGTTTGATTGTTTCAACAATCATTTTAGCTCCATGTAAACCCACTTCTTCTTGTACAGAATTGGTGATGTATAAACCGAATGGTAATTTATTTTTATTTTTGTGGAGTAATCGCGCTACTTCAGCTATAATAAATCCTCCAATTCTATTGTCTAATGCTCTACCAACAAAATACTTGTCATTGAGTGTCGTAAACCGATCCTCATAGGTGACAACGCAGCCAACATGAATACCCATTTTTTCTACTTCTTTGGCTGAGGAAGCTCCACAATCAAGAAAAATGGTATCTAATTGAGGGCTTTTTTCGTCTTTTCCTTGACGAGTATGTATTGCAGGCCAACCAAATACAGCTTTTACCATACCTTTTTCTGTATGAATATTAACTCGTTTTGATGGTGCTATTTGATGATCTGAACCTCCATTTCTGCGAAGATAAATAAATCCATCTTTTGTTATGTAATGAATAAACCAAGAAATCTCGTCGGCATGAGCTTCAATAACTACTTTGTATTTTGCTTTTGGGTTTACAATACCAACTACTGTCCCATAGGTGTCAACTATATAGTCGTCTATGTATGGTTTTAAATAGTCTAACCAAAGTTTTTGCCCCTCACTTTCAAACCCAGTAGGGGATGGGTTATTGATGTAGTTTTCAAGAAAATTAAGCGATTTTTTAGAGAAATATTTCTTTTTCATTTGAGGATCTATATATATTGTAAATGGGGTGCGAATATACGAAAATTGCTTGGTATATTTGTGGGTAATTAAAGCGGTCTACTATGAGAAAAGAGATTATACAAACCAAAGATGGTTCTAATACGCTGTTTGTTCCAGAATTAAATGAAACCTATCATTCTACTAATGGAGCATTGCAAGAGTCTTTACATGTATTTGTAAAGGAAGGTTTACTGTATCGAAATTTAAAAAACATTAAAATATTGGAGGTTGGTTTTGGTTCGGGTCTCAATGCACTAACAACTTTCGTATCTGCAGCCGATTCAGGTTTGCGTGTAAATTATACTTCTTTAGAAGCCTATCCACTTGAATGGGATTCGGTAGCTAAGTTAAACTTCACAGAATTGGAGGGTATGCGTAAACATCATGATGTATTTAGAAAAATGCATTCATGTTCTTGGGGTAAAAAGGCTCCTATTTCGGTTAATTTCTCATTAATCAAACTTAATTTGAAACTACAAGATATTACATTTGAAAATGCTTTTGATTTGATCTATTTTGATGCTTTCGCTCCTCAGATTCAACCAGAGTTGTGGACTAATGAAATTTTTCATTTAGTTTATAAATCTTTGAGAAGTAAAGGCGTTTTGGTAACTTATTGCGCGAAAGGTTCAGTAAAGAGGTCGTTAAAAGCTGTTGGTTTTGAATTGCAAAGTATTCCGGGGCCTCCAGGTAAAAGAGAAATGAGTAGAGCTGTAAAGAAATAATCGATTTTATGCTTTTTTTTGATAAAGTTTTACTCTAAGATGATTATTCCACATAAACACCTTCATTAGTTCCAAGCTCAACAGCAATATGTTCTTTAATGGAAGTCGATAATACCAATCCCGCGTAATCTGTTCTAATTGGAAATCTATGATGTTTTCGGTCTATTAGCGCTGATACATTGATCGATTTTACTGAGGTTTGTAGAAAATATTTTACGCCATAAATCATTGTTTTACCAGAATTTAAAACATCGTCAACTAAAATAACAACTTTGTCATTAAATTTCACGTCTTCCTTGTCTAATCTTATTGGCGTATCAAATGGGGCCTTTTTATTAATTAGAACTTCAGTAATGCAAACGTTTATTGACGAAATGGATTCTATTAAATGTGCCAATCGTTTGGCTAGTATAAAGCCATTCCCATTAATTCCGGCAATTATAATTGTATTTTCTTGATAATTAGCTTCGTAAATTTGCCAAGCAATTCTGGTGAGTTTTTGTTCTATTTGAAGTTTAGTTAGAATTTGGGTTCTACTCATAATACTTGGGTTAAACGTAATTTTTAATTAGTCTCTGTACAAGTGAACAAAGCCAGTTATTTCTTTCTCTTTAGGACTATTGTGCTTATTCATTTTGTACACAATTCTGTAAAAATAAACTCCTTCAGCTACCTCATTTCCTCTTTTGTTTAGGCCATCCCAACTAGGAAGTTTATCGCCAGAATTTACACTAGCCATATGCCTTCCCCATTGACTGTAAATTTCCATTTTATAATCGGTTGATTTACACATTTCTTCAAATTCTTCTTCAGTTTTGTTCTCGTGGTCGTTAAAAGGTTTAAAGGTGTTGTTAAATTCATCTCCATTAGGCGAAAATACATTAGGCATGTTAAGCTCACATTCACATTCGTTAACCAATAGCGTAATTTCATTTTGAGCATCAACAATTCCGCACGTATTTTCAATACTTACACTGTATTGATACTCCTCATTGAAATTTATTTGATCAATAATACTGTCAATGGTTAAATTGTTATTAGAAAGATTCCCTTCACCTATGATTTCACCATCAACAGTCCAATAATGTGTTTCATTAGTTTGGGAGGTAGAAATAATAACGCCATCTTCTAAACATAAAGTATCTGTTTCTGAGGATTGTTCTCCGTTTAGGTACATGAAATATTCGTAAAACTCTGCGTCTTCAATTAAGCTAAAACTACTCGTTAAAGTAACCCCCCCTGTGTTTACTAATTCAAGTGTATACAGTCCAGGTTCATTTATCGTTATGGAGTTGTCTGAATTGTAGGATATTTCATTAGAGTTATACATCCAGGTAAAGATTGAGTCGCTTACTATTGAATTGGGAAATGCAATAGTAACTGTTGTGTCTTTTGATTCACAAAAGTGAATATCGGAAAACCAGTTTTGCTCTTGAGCATTTGCTGAAGTATTTATGGCTAGTATAAACAGTAAACTAAGTACTTTTTTCATCTTTAATTTTTTATCGGTCAAATTCAATACCGTTAATGAAAACTCTTTCAATACAGTTATGTCCAAAATTATATGGAATAAATGAATAAGAGGGGATTTTATTGGTTATAAATATATTACCTTTTTTTCCTTTAGCAATACTTCCTTCTGTTTTACTAATGCCCATAGCATAAGCTGCATTAATTGTAGCTGCATTTATGGCTTCTTCAGGGTTCATATTCATCTGAATGCAGGCCAACGAGAGTACAAAATTCATGTTTCCAGAAGGAGTAGATCCAGGATTGTAATCTGTAGCCAAGGCTACAGGAAGTCCCTGATCTATCATTTTTCTTGCAGGAGCATACGGGATTTTAAGGAAAAAAGAACAGGAGGGAAGTAGCGTTGGCATTGTACGTGTTCCTTTAAGAGCATCTATGTCTTTAGGATTCATTACTTCAAGGTGGTCTACCGAAAGTGCATCGAGTTTAACTGCAGCAGGAATTCCTCCAATACTGTTAAATTGGTTTACATGAACCTTTGGTATTAAATTATACGCTTTACTTGCATTTACAATATATTCCATATCCGCAACAGAAAAATAGCCTTTCTCACAGAAAACGTCAATATAATCTGCTAAGTTATCTTTTGCTACAAGTGGAATCATTTCCTCTGCAATTAATTTTAGATATTCCTTTTTGTTGTTTTTGTATTTTAAAGGAACTGCATGTGCACCTAAAAAAGTAGCTTTAATTGTAATTGGAAAGTTTTCTTTTAACCGTTTAATTACCCGAAGCATTTTAAGTTCACTTTCGGTACTTAAACCATAGCCACTTTTTATTTCGAGTGCACCCGTTCCCATTTTTATCAGTTCAATGAGCCTTTTAGATGCACTAGCGTACAATTTATCCTCGCTCGTATTGGCTAGTTTTTCAGCAGAGTTTAATATGCCTCCGCCACGATTGGCTATTTCTTGGTAAGTTAAACCGTTAATCCTATCTACAAACTCCAGCTCTCGAGTTCCACCAAAAACCAAGTGGCTGTGAGAGTCTATCCAAGTTGGAAATACCATTCCGCCTTTAGCATCTATAACTTTAAGATTGCTTTGTTCTGCAATTTCAGTAAGGTTACACATAAAGCCAAAGTCAGTAATTAAGCCATCTTCCATGCATAGAAAAGCGTCTTTGAGTGTCGAAAGATTTTTCATCTCTTTACCCGAAACTTTTTCTTTAATTACTTCCTCTACTTGAACAAGTTCTGCAATGTTTTTAACAATGACTTTCATAATATAATTTAAGCTGTCCAAAAATAAGAAAAATCGTTAGTATTAAACGGGCGTATTTCTAACAATTAAAATAATTAAAAATATAAGATAGAAATCGTAATTCAGATACTCCTTTATTTCTGAGTGATAGTCGGAACAATTTTCTATTTTTGTTATCTATGAGCTCAAATTCTTTTGGAGAAATTTTTCGTTTAACAAGTTACGGTGCATCTCACGGTAAAGCCATTGGTGGAATTATTGACGGTTGCCCTGCAGGTGTTAGTATTGATCTTTCCGAAGTTCAGTTGGAACTTAACAGACGCAAACCCGGTCAATCAAAAATTACAACGCAACGAAAAGAAACAGATCAAATTGAGTTCTTATCCGGTTTGTTTGAAGGCAAAACATTAGGTACGCCAATTGCATTTCAAATTTTAAATAGCGACCAGAAATCTAAAGACTACACTCACATTAAAGATTCCTACAGGCCATCTCACGCTGATTATACTTATGCTGTTAAGTATGGAACGCGCGACTACAGAGGGGGAGGTAGGTCTTCTGCAAGAGAAACAATTGCGCGAGTTGCTGCTGGAGCTATTGCAAAACAAATTTTAAAACAGCTTGGCGTATATGCACATGCTTATGTTTCTGGTATTGGAGGTTTGCAAATGGCTCCATTTACTAATAATATTGATTTTTCTCGAATAGACGATACAATTGTCCGCTGCCCTGATAAGTTGATGGCTGACAAGATGATTGCTCATATAGATTCAATCCGGTTAAGTGGAGATACGGTTGGAGGCGTAATTACAGGGGTTGCGTTAAATGTACCTGCTGGAATTGGTGCGCCTGTTTTTGATAAACTACATGCAGATTTAGCCAAAGCTATGATGAGCATTAATGCTGTAAAAGGTTTTGAGTATGGAGGTGGTTTTGAAATGTGCACGCGAAAAGGTTCTGAGGTAAACGATATTTTTGTTTCAGAGGATAATTTAGTCTCTACAAAAACAAATTATTCTGGAGGTATTCAAGGGGGTATTTCCAATGGAGAAACGATTTATTTTAGAGTAGCATTTAAGCCTGTAGCTACCATTATGCGAGATCAATTAAGTATAGACAACAAGGGTGAAGAGGTTTTAATTAAAGGAAAAGGCAGGCACGACCCTTGCGTTGTACCAAGAGCTGTTGCAATTGTCGAAGCTATGACTGCCATGGTTGTTTTAGATCATTATTTAAGAAATAAATCCACTAAAGTTTAATTTAGAGATGAGGAATTTAGCATTACATTGGAAGATAATTATTGGAATGATCTTAGGGGTTACTTTTGGACTATTGGCAATTACCATCGGTTGGGATCAATTTACAGACGACTGGATCAAACCATTTGGGACCGTATTTATTAATCTTTTAAAGTTGATAGCTGTACCGTTGGTTTTTGCATCTTTAATAAAGGGGGTAGCTAGTCTTAGTGATATTTCAAAACTATCAAGAATTGGAAGTAAAACAATTGCGCTGTATTTAGTTTCTACTATTATTGCAGTAACAACTGGTTTGTTAATCGTAAATACCGTTCAACCTGGTAAGTATTTTTCTGAGCAAAAAAGAATTGAGTTTAAAGAAAAGTACGCTTCAAAGACTGAAGCTAAAATGGCCGCTGCAGCAAATGTTAAAGAGCAAGGTCCCTTGCAGTTTATGGTAGACATTGTTCCACAAAACATAATCAACGCTTCTACCAGTAACAAGAACATGCTTCAAGTAATTTTCTTTGCCATTCTTTTCGGTATTGCTATGATTATGCTGCCCGTAGAGAAAACGGTTTACGTAAAGGGTTTTTTTGAGGGTGTAAACGATATTATTTTACAAATTGTAGACCTCATAATGCTTGCGGCACCTTACGGTGTTTTTGCTTTATTAGCTTCTCTAATGGTCGATTTTTCTGATGGAGATGTACATAATGTAATTGAATTATTTTCAGCATTAGGACTTTATTCCTTAGTTGTTATTGTAGGTTTATTGATGATGATTTTTATTGTTTATCCAATACTACTTAGGGTATTTACGAACGTAAAATACGTTGATTTTTTTAAGGGTATAATGCCAGCTCAAATGCTTGCTTTTTCTACAAGTTCTAGCGCCGCAACACTTCCTGTAACAATGGAGCGATGTGAAGATCATATTGGAGTTTCAAAAGAAATAAGCTCATTTGTTTTGCCTTTAGGTGCTACTATTAATATGGATGGTACTAGCTTATATCAAGCAGTTGCAGCTGTTTTTATCGCACAAGCCTTTGGTGTAGATCTAGATTTGTCTCAACAATTAACGATCGTACTTACCGCTACTTTGGCTTCTGTAGGAGCAGCTGCAGTTCCTGGTGCAGGTTTAGTGATGTTGGTAATCGTTCTAGGTGCTGTTGGAATGGATCCTGAAGGGGTCGCCCTTATTTTCGCTGTAGATAGAATATTAGACATGCTCCGAACGGTAGTTAATGTTACGGGTGATGCTACTGTAGCTACTGTTATTGCTAGCTCAGAAGGTCAGTTAAGAACTGTTTCTAAACAAGATATAGCTTCTTAAAATTGTTGACAATTAATTGTTGAAAAAACTCCGGTGGAAGTTCTTTTTTTAGGTCTTACTTAAATATATATATTGTAGTATTGTTTTTCACTTTAATTGTTACTTATGAAAAATGCATTTGTTAGTTTATTAGTCATTACTGGCTTATTTATGTCTTGTAAAAAGGATAAAGAAACTACTGCTACACCTGCACCTATGGTTGTTGGGTCTTGGCAAGTTGTTCAAACTCAAACAACACACGAGTTAGGTCATTACGGGCCATACGATCCGCCTGAAAGAGTAATCGATTCAAAAGAAACTCTTACCATAGATCATCAAGGAAATTACGCTCTTGTTGATGTCTCTTCTAGTTCGCTAACTTGGACTGATTATGATTCAATTCCTGTAATTCATACTTGGGTTCAGACAGCTGATATATTCTCTTTAAGCTCTAACGATACTACTTTAGATTACCGTATTATTGAGTTGACAAATGATGTTTTTCAGTTTTACATTAAGGACTTTAGAACCTACAACGATTCAACAAACCTTGTAGCTTATGAAGAGTTTCAATACACCTATCTACTTGAGAAATTGTAGTTTATTACAAACGAATTATAAGGCTATCACGAAATGTGATAGCCTTTTTTATTCTTTAAAGAAGGCATTTTGAGTAAATTCATAATCTGTTAATGAATTTAGGAATTCGATGAGTTCTTCTCTTTCTGTTTCAGTTAAAGTGAATCCTTTTAGCATGGCGCTTTGATTTTCATGATTCAAACCCCCACTTTCATAATGCGCAATCACTTCTTCTAGGGAGCTTATAGATCCGTCATGCATGTAGGGCGATGTAAGTTCTATGTTTCGAAGTGTTGGTGTTTTAAATCGACCGATGTCCTCTTGCAAACCCGATAGTATATATCTTCCAGAATCTGTATACTGCTCATACAAACCATTGTTTTTAGGTTGTTGGTTGGTAAATAAAAATGTACCATGACAAGAGGAGCACGCTAAAGAGTCGCTAAAAAATAAAGCCATACCGCGTTGTTCAGATTCGCTCAGTTGGTTGGTATCATATTTAGAGTTTCCACTTAGGAATGTCCTTTCAAAAGCAGCTATTGCTCTTGTAATTACAAATGCATCGGGTAGCTTACCGTATGCTTCATAGCTGAGTTTTCGGTAGTGGGGATCCTCATTCATTTTTTCTGCAACTGCCACAATGTTAAAATCCATTTCATTGTGTTCTTGTATTGGAACTAAAACTTGCATCTCTAAAGTAGGAACTCCAGATTCGCGTTGTAAGAAGTTTGCATAAGCCACATTGGCCAAGCTCATTGCGTTTCTTTTTCCAAGTCTACCCTCTATACCAATACTAGTTGGATTAGCATCAGTAAAGGCAAATTCTTGAAGGTGACAAGAGTTACATGATATGCTACTGTCTCTGGATAATATTGGGTCATAGAATAATTTTTTGCCCAAATTTATGCGTTCTATAGTAAGTTGGTTGTCATTTGGAATGTTTACTTCTGGAAACCCCTTAGGTACTATTAAATGAAAAGGAGCCTTTATTTGATCATCTACTTCACAAGATAGAATGCATAATAAGGGAAGAAAGCGAACTAATGCCTTCATGTTTAATTTTTCAGCATTTTATAACTATCACTAATGGAATTGTTTTCTAATTTAAAAATGTAGACTCCCTTTGGTAACATATCTGTGTCTATTGTATTCATCCCTTTATCTAATTCCCTGTCTATAACAAGTCTTCCTTGTATTGTGTAGATTTTAATTTTTGAAGATTTTTTTAACTCTATTTGTACCGCATTAGAAAAAGGATTTGGAGCAATTGACTCCGTTGTTGAAAGGTTATTTAGATTTAAATTAGTTGTGTTTGAGAATACATTAGTTGAGAAATTATTCATGAGTCCAATTACTTGATCTTGTTGCCCATGAAAGACGCCACCACTAGAAGCGTTTATATCCGCTAGAAGACTTTCGTAGTTAACTTCCAAGTAAATTGTAATTTCGTTGGCTGTTTCTATTGCATTAACAGACTGACTAACAGGCTGGTAAAGAATGTCTCCAACACCATGATATTGTAGAACTGTTTCATAGACGGAATCTGAATCTTCATCTACCATACCTTCTAACGCTATGAAACGATATCCAGAACTCCATCCCCAGTGCATACTTGGGTTTTGAGGTGCTAATGGACGATTGCTATCCCAAATTGTAGGATCTTGGTGGTTTAACTCTGGCGGAACTCCAACATGAAAAAACATGCTTTTTAAATCTGAAATAGTATGCATTCCAATTTCGTAATTCTGTCTTTCTGTATCAACCAAAATCTGTTTGCCGGGATAAGTTATGGCAGCGCCTTCTGCATTGTAAAATATTCCTGAAAAAGCAACTGAATCTCCATTATTGGAATGCAAACTATTTACGGTTAAGTAGTATTCTAATCGTGAAATTTTACACTTAATAGAATCCTCTAGCATAACTTCTTGATCTAGCTCAAAGGGTTCTTCATTATAGTAATGACTTAGATTAAGTACCACAGATTTTTGAGGAAAGCAATTCAATGAGATCATTAATGAGCTTAAGGTTAGAAGGTATATTGTTTTCATAGTATTTTTTTTTAAAATTATGCAAAATAATTTAGTACTACGTAGGTTTTGGTTATTATAACAAAAAAATTAAAATATTAAATACATAAGAATAGCCTCAAGCCTTAATCAATAAAGATTCTTAAAAATGTTTAGAACTAGATTAGCATGAGCAAAAGTATAAGAGCTAACCTGATTATTTGAGGTGTTTAGTATTTAATGGTTTTGTTTTTATAAAACCAAATAAGACAATAGGTGATGCTAATTGAGCTGAAAAAGCCCATAAATTGAAATGCACTGGCCAATCCATATTGATCAGCTATCCAACCAATAAATGGTGCCACAATAGCAAAGGTTATTCTAATGATAAAACTACGAATACTGAGTACGGTTGCTCTTCTACTTGATTCGGTATGTTTATTAATGTGATTTCTTAGCAATGGCGTTGCAAACCCTCTATTTGCATAGAAAATAATTAATACAAAGAGACTTAAATAGCCGATATGATTCCCTATAAAAAAATAGGTGAAAACTGAAATTAGCCCAACCATAAATAGGCTTTTTAGTTCAGTTGTTTTTTGTTCCAATCGATGCGCAAAAAATGCAAAAATACCCACAATTCCATTTAAAAAAGCCCAAATAAGCCCATAGTTTTCCATACTTATGTTAAGCTCTTTTAACAAAGGTTGCGCTAACCAAGCCATGGTAAGTGTACTTACACCAATTATCGAAGAATACACAATATGTGTTCTTACTATTTTAGATTCAAAAAGAGAAAACTGAATGGTTTTTAAAACGGAGTTCCAGGAACTTTGTATTCGGTTTTTTTGAACTTTTGGTTCCGTTAAATTGAGTGCTAAAGGGAGGGTTACAAATGTTACAATTACTTGTATGTAAGCAGGATATCGAAAAGATAGGGCTGCTAAAAAACCTCCCAAAACACCTGCTGCTGCCTCTGAGAAATTTCCAATAGAAATACTTCGGCCTTCGTATTTTAAGAATTGATCTTCAGCTTCCACTTCTAAGAGACTATCGTAAAGTAAAGCAGAGTCTGCACCTGAGATAAAACTATTTCCTATTCCTAGCAGAACTTCTGCAATAAGAAACCACCAAAAACTATAGGAAAGTGAAAACAAACCAAAACCTAAAAAAGCCAATATACAACCTAATACAAGGGTTTTTTTTCTGCCAATTTGATCTGCAGCATAACCAGAAGGTATCTCCATTAGGGCAACTGATAGAGAATAACTGGCCGTAAGAAACATAATTTCTTGTAAACTAAGTCCATTGTCTTGAAAAAACAACACAATAACAGGCATGACAACCATAAACCAAAGAAGCCCTTTTATAGCAAAAAGTTTTGCTATGTTTGGATGCGGTAATTTTCTCATTTTCTGGGATGATGTGCAATTATTTCGTCTCGAACAAATTGACGATCTACATGCAAATATATTTCAGTTGTACTTATGCTTTCGTGCCCGAGTAAACTCTGTATTGCTCTTAAATCTGCTCCGCCTTCTAGCAGATGAGTAGCAAAAGAATGTCTAAAGGTATGAGGGCTTATTTTTTTGGTTATACCTGCTATTGTAGCGTGTTTTTTAACCACATTAAAAATCATGACTCTAGACAATTGTTTTCCTCTGTTGTTCAAAAAAACAAAATCTTCATGACCATCGGCAATGGTTTGATGAGACCTTACAAGTTGCATGTAGTTTTTTAAGTATTTAATTAATGTTTTGTTTAGTGGTACAATTCGTTCTTTAGATCCTTTCCCTAAAACAACCAAAAAGCCATCGTTTAAATACAACCTAGAGCATTGTAGGTTAACTAGCTCAGAAACCCTAAGGCCACAGGAGTAGAGTGTTTCTAAAATAGTTCTATTTCGTTCGCCCCAATTAGCGGATAGATCTACAGAATTTATGATTGCGTCTATTGCTTCTTTACCGAGTGTTTCAGGTAGTTTTTTCTCAATTGATGGGGACTCAATTTTACTAAAAGGGTTTGTTGTTATACATTCTTCTAGTTCAAGATAATTGTAGAAAGAAGAAAGACTTGATAGAATTCTTGCTTGAGATTTACTTGAGGCCTTTTGTTCGTTAAGATCTTTTATGAACATACGTATGTGTTCGGTAGTTAGTATTGTACAGTCTAAAACATCTAATGTGTTAATACAAAAGTCTCTTAACTTAGTTTGATCTCTAAGGTATGCCTCAATACTATTTTTTGCTAAAGATTTCTCTAAAACAAGGTAATTACGGTATTCTTTTAAAGCTCTTTTCCAGTTCATTTCTTATCTTAGCATTCTTAACACAAATATATGAAAGTGATTATCATCAATGGGCCTAACTTAAATCTTTTAGGTAAAAGAGAACCTCTAATTTATGGGACTCAGACTTTTGAAGATTACTTAGAACGATTGAGAAATGATTTTCCAACGCTTCAACTATCCTATTTTCAAAGCAATACGGAAGGTGAGCTCATAGATAAGATACAAGATGTAGGCTTTACATACCATAGTATTTTACTAAATGCCGGAGGCTATACACACACTTCTGTAGCTATTGCAGATGCCATTTCAGCCATTGAAACTCCAACTATTGAAATTCATATCTCTCAGCCGGCATCACGAGAAGAATTTAGGCATAATTCTATATTAGCTGGTAGTTGTAAAGCTACAGTCAGTGGTTTTGGTCTCGAATCTTACCGTTTGGCTTTGGTTAGTTTAGTACCAAAATCAAATTAAATAGTAGATTTTCCCGTATGCAAATCTTTGAAAATACATCTTTAAAATCGTACAATACTTTTGGTTTAGATTGTAAGGCACTTTATTTTACAGAAGTTCAATCGGTTGAAGATTTAAAGACCATTTATGCGGACGCTCGTTTTACCAATTTACCAAAGTTAATTTTAGGAGGTGGAAGCAACCTTTTACTCTGTAATGACTTTAAAGGCTTGGTTGTAAAAGTAGCTCTTAAAGGAATTGAAGTTGTTGGTGATGGGTTAATTAAAGTGCAAGCTGGAGAAAATTGGCATGAATTTGTTCTTTGGTCTTTGAATAATGGGTACAATGGTATTGAAAACCTATCTCTTATACCTGGCAATGTAGGTGCTGCTCCAATGCAAAACATTGGCGCATATGGGGTTGAGTTAAAAGATACATTTGTAGAGCTGGAAGCTTTTCATACAGGTTCAAAAGAAATTCATGTGTTTTCAAATTCACTCTGTGATTTTGGGTACAGAGAATCTGTTTTTAAAGGAAAGCACAAGGGTAAATATATTATTCTATCGGTTACTTTTAAACTAAAAGTTGATGGCGAAGTTGACACCAAATACGGAGCTATTGGTCAACAATTAAAAGCTAAAGATATAAGTGTTCCCAGTGCTAAAGATGTAAGTGATGCGGTTATAGCCATACGTAAATCAAAATTACCTGATCCATCACTAATTGGTAATTCGGGCTCTTTTTTTAAAAACCCAATTATTTTGAAATCCCATTTTAATAGGCTCAAAAAATCTTATCCTACTCTTCCATCTTACCCTGTAGATGATTTTAAAGTAAAAGTACCTGCAGCTTGGTTAATAGAAAATGCAGGTTGGAAAGGCAAAACTATCGGTCCATATGGGGTTCATAAAAAACAAGCATTAGTTCTTGTAAATTATGGTGGAGCCTTGGGTTCAGATATACACAATCTGGCAAAAGACATTCAAAAATCTGTTGATACACTTTTTTCTATTGAGCTCCAATTGGAAGTTAATATAGTTTAGAGATTTAATGCTTGTGGTGTATTTTAGTATACACTAAATTAAACTCTGCCGATTTGAGTAAACACATTACTCCTGAACGATTTAAAACTTTAAGAGGCCTTGTCAATATTTAAATTAGATTCCATTAACTTAGCTGAAATTTAAAAAAATGAAAACAGTACTAATTGCTATAGGTTTGCTAGGTATTGGGTTTGCCGGAATTGCCATTAAGATTTGGGCAAAAAAAGACGGTAAGTTTGAAGGTACTTGCGCGAGTAATAATCCTCTAATTACTAAAGAAGGAGAGCCCTGTGGTTTTTGCGGTGCAGAACCAGACGAGCAATGCAAAGAAGACTAATTTCTATTATTCGTTGCGTTCAAAATTCAATTTCTTAATTTTAATTGTACTATGAAAATAGCTTTACTAAGAGAAGGTAAGATTCCTGCAGACAAACGTGTTGCTCTCAGTCCAAAACAATGTCTTGAGGTTCTAAAACAATATCCTGGTTTAGTTTTAGTAGTTCAACCCAGTCCAATTCGAAAGTTTACAGATCAAGACTACCTTGATTTAGGTATTATTTTACAAGAAGACTTGTCTGATTGTGATGTACTTATTGGCGTAAAGGAAGTTCCAAAGAAAGATTTAATTCCTCACAAAACGTATTTCTATTTTTCTCATACAATTAAAGAACAGCCTTACAATAAATCGCTGCTTTTAAAAATGTTGTCTTTGAATATTAGAATGATTGACTACGAAGTTTTAACCAACGAAAAATCCAAACGTTTAATTGGTTTTGGGAGGTATGCAGGTATTGTAGGTTGTTACAATGGGTTTTTAGCTTACGGTAAAAGAACAAATTCATTTAGTTTAAAACCTGCTCATTTATGTGAAGATCGTAAAGAAATGGAAATTGAACTTCGCAAAATTCAATTAGAACCTATTAAAATAATACTTACAGGTTCTGGTAGAGTAGGTAATGGGATTATAGAGCTAATTAATATTATTGGAATTAGGCAGGTTTCACCAGATGAATTTTTGAACAAATCATTTGATGAGCCCGTATTTGTACATTTAAATACTTTGGATTACAACAAACGTATAGATGGCAGCGCTTCTTCAAAAAGTGATTTTTATACCAATCCAGGTTCTTATCAGTCTGATTTTTTAAAGTTTGCTAAAACTGCCGAAATGTTTGTTGCAGGGCATTACTATGCTGCCGGTTCTCCTTTTTTGTTTACCCGAGAGGATGCAAAGTCAAAAGAATTCAAAATTAGAACTGTTGCAGATGTTTCTTGTGATATTAACGGTCCCGTTGCTTGTACCATTCAACCGTCTACCATCCAAAATCCAATTTACGGCTACAATCCTCTTACCGAACTTATTGACGACTATGCCAAGCCTGATGTGATAGCGGTAATGGCTGTAGATAATTTACCTTGCGAACTTCCTAAGGATTCTTCTATAGATTTTGGCGCAGAGTTGATCAAACATATCTTACCTTGTTTACTGTCTACTGATCCGCATAAAGTAATTGAAAGAGCTACCATTTGCGAAAACGGTAAATTAACGGAGCAATTTAGTTATCTGGAAAGTTACGTAATGGATTCATGATTTTCAGTTTTTGGCACGATTGTTGTTCTGTGATGTTTGATGATTTTTATCAATCATTTCCAAATCCGGGGGGATTTAACTTCATATAAAAGGCTCACTATTGTGAGCCTTTTTTTTATTCATAATAAAATTACTATTTAAGGGAAGACCTTGTCCAAGTGGTTGTTTTTCCAAACAAGGAAAACCCAATATAACCTCTAAGGTTTAATTCATTTTCAGAATCTACTCTTGCAAATAAAGAGTACGTATCTCCTTCTCTAGAATCGTATATTTCGCCACCATTCCATTCGTTTTTGTCACCATCCCATTTTAAGTTGTGTAAAATTGTTAAGCCCATTTTTTTTCTATTTCTTAGGCTTAAGTCAGGGTTCTTATTATCTAATACCCAATTACCATTTTCGTCCTTGGCATTTTTTAACCAAACAATTTTTCCGAAAAAGAGCTTGTCTTTTTCATAAACTTCTATTTGAGCATCTTTTTCTTCGTTTAACCAAATCCCAATAATAGCATTGGATTTTTGGGCAAAGGTTAAATTTGAATAAAGGAAAAGAAGGCTAAGTACTATTGAATTTTTAATCATGGTCTTTTTTTTTAGTTAAAATGCTCTGTTTATACCAATAACAAATCGGTTAAAGTCGATGAAGTTTTCACCAAAAGGAGGAGTGTTTATGAACCAAGGAAGGTCTAGTCTAATTTTTAGAGGCTTAACGTTGTCTATGTTATTGAGTACGGAAAAACACATTCCTAATCCAGCATCTGCTCTTAAATCACTCCATTCTATAGCTTCATTTAAATCAGTTGAATTTAAAATACCCGCATCAGCAAAAAGGTAAAAAATGGACTTTACCGATGTGCCAAATGAAAGCTCTGAAAATTCTAGTTCAGAAGAAAAAGAAGCTCCAGAAGTACCTGAATATAAGTGTTCTTGAGATTCTAAATCTCCTTCTGGCATCAGGTATCCTGCAAACCCTCTCAAATTTAAGCCGCCTCCCATTTGAAAATGATTTAACGCTGAACCATATTCCATCCAGTTTCGATTTACGAATCCTGTAGAACGGGTAAATTTATTATCCATTAATTCTTCTGGATTTGCTCCTGCAGCAAACAATTTACTTTCAGGTGCAATAGCATTCCCTGTTGAATGAAGCAGGTAGAAACGTGTTTTTAATCGTAAGGTTTTTACACGCAAATCATTTAATACTTCTAAGTTAACTTGAGCATATTGGTAATCACTCCCCAGTGTGCTCGATTTTAAGTTAAAGTGGATCTTTCCAGAACCCTTAGGGTATTTATAAGTGTGGTTAAAGCCTATTTTTAAAGTATTGTTCCACATGTTTGGTGTCCAAAACGAATCGTCATTTAAAAGAAGGTATGCACTACTTTCCTTACCTGGTCTTCGCATGATTTTAAGTTCTGCATACAATTTACTTTTATTTCTAAGTTCTTGCGAAAGATTTATTTTGTGTAAACTGAGTCCGTCTAATTTCTTTGAAACTAAATTTACTTCTAAGCCCTTGTTTACAGCTGTTAATGGATTTGTATATTCAATTTCGTAAGAAAAATCATCGTAGCCACTCGTTGCTTTAATTTTTTCACTTACCAAGTTACCTTCACTATCTTCGTATTGAATTTCGTTTTTAGGTAAGTAGTCATCTATTTGAGAGAATCCTGTATTTATCCAAAATGTTGCGTCAATTATTTGTCGAGTGTTCATATAATCTCCCGAAAATTGAATTCCTGTTTTTATACCATCAAAACCATTGTACCATAGTTTGGGTCTTGCTCTTAGTTCATATTTAGTCCAATCTGGGTATGACCAAACAAAGTCTTCTAATTCAAAGGATATGTTTTTGTGAAGGCTATTGTCAACCATATAAGCATCTGCTAGCCTATTTGAAGGGTCTATTATTAGGTCTTTAATTCCCTCAGGGGACCTTACAATAACTTTGTATTCTTTATGAATTTTACCAAACCCGTACCATTTTTTAAGTACGGTTGCTTTGGTTTTTTTTACAAACCATGTATTCGGTATATGGTAGTTTTGTGTTTCCCCAGATTTTGTAAGTATACTAAAGTCAATAGGCATTTGCATTCCAGCTTTTCGTTCAAATGTAATTTCATAAAGTTCAGCAGAACCTTTAACTTTATTGGCTGATTTAATTGCATAATCGATGTCTTTGGTTGTTTCAAGCCATTGGTCGAAGAACCAGTTTAGATCTACTTTAGTGAAATTAATCACACTTTCTCTGAAGTCATTTAGGTAGGGATGTGCAATTTTCCATGTTTCAAAATAGTTTTTTAGGGCTTCAAGAAAAAGGTCGTCTCCAAGAACGTACTGCAAGTTAAATAACATTGCAGCAGTTTTGTAGTAAACGTGTCTGTATCCTCCTCCATGTCCTAAAGCCGAGCCAAAATCATCTGAATGGGTATTTAGTTGTGGTGTGTTGTTTTTGGTGGCATCTTTAATGTACGCGTAATAAACGGAACGGTCTCTTGGATGTATTTGCTTTGTATGTTTGGCTATGTAATTATTTGAAGATAATTTTTGAACCATTTTATCGCCATCAATACGTTCCAACCCCCACGCGGTTAAAAACTGTGTAAATCCTTCATCTAAAGCTGCCCTGTAGGTTTCGTTATTTCCTACTTGTCCGTAAAACCAGTTGTGTCCAATTTCGTGAACGAGTAATCCTCGGTATCCTGGATCAGATCCACCATCTAATGTAAGCATAGGGTATTCCATACCATCTCTGGCATCTGCAACAATCATTTTATGATAGGTATACATTCCAATATCTTCTGAAAAAACCTGGATTATTTTAGCCGCATATTCAGCCGCATTTTGCCACTGACTTGCATGTTGCTCTTGTGCCAAGGCATAACATGTTATTCCGTTCCAATTTGCCTCTCCAATTCTATAGTTTGGATCGGCTGTAAAAGCAAAATCATGCACATTTTCTGCATGAAATTTCCAAGTTTTCCTTTCCTCTGGATTGTATTTAATGATTTCAGAAGCAGCTTCATTCCAAGGTTTGTCTTTAAAGTTTGAAATGTCTAGTTTTTGCCTCAATTCTTTTGGAAGCAGTTCATCTCTGTTAAGAAGAAACCCTGTCGCGTCTAGAATATAATTAGCAGCGAAAGTCAATTCAACATCAAAAGTCCCAAAATCTCCATAAAACTCTTTTCCTAAATGTTGGTCTGTTGTCCATCCAAATTTGGCATCGTACACAGAAATTCTAGGGTACCAATGAACGCCATCGTAATGAGTTTTTCCATCTGTGTTAAACTTTTTCATTCTTCGTCCCATTGCACCCTCTCCAAAATAGGTAGTAAAATCGATGTTAAAATCAATAGATTCTCCAGATTTTATAGGTTTGTTAAAATGAACCTTTAGTAACGTATTGTCTTGTTCCAATAAAATGGTTCGACCATTTGAAGTAATTTCATTTATCTCAGTTCCTTTTTTATCAGCCTCGTAGGGTCCGTAGTTAATACGGTTGTTATTTTGTTCATTTAAATCTGCATGGTGCGATTCGGGTTGAAATGCATTTTGATACAAATGAAAATAAACAAACTCTAAATCATTTGGAGAATTGTTCCAATACGTTAGTTGTTCAACTCCGTCTATTCGATCCTTTTGTTCATCAATATTAGCCGAAATGTTATAGTAAACGTCTTGTTGCCAATAGTCTGAGTTTGGTTTTTTGTTTTTCCAATAATTAGGATTGTCTAAGTTTTGAAATGTATTCGGTTTGGCAATGGGGTTATATTTAACCGCTTTTTCTTGAGCTTCTAGCGGTTGAATGTACAGCGCTAGTAGAAATAAATAATAAATAAATTTTTTCATTAGGATTTTTTTGTTTGTAGTAAAACGGGTTTAGTCAAGTTTGCTTTGTTGTTGTTCTTTAGCCGAAATAATACTGGCATTGAGTTCAAAGCCAAGCAGTAAAATTATGGAATTAAAATACATCCAAAGTAAAATTACAAGCAGCGTTCCTATTGAACCGTAAAGTTTGTTGTACTGTGCAAAATTAGTTACGTAATAACTAAATGCAAGTGACGAAATAACACTGAGTGTTGTACTCGTAATTGAACCTATTGACAAGAATTTCCATCCTTTTTTGTCTGCAGGACCAAAATAAAACAGAATGCTGTAGCCCATAAATAATACCAGAACTAAGATGAGTTCTTTAATATGAAGAATTACATCTGCTGAGAACTGCTTCATGTAGCCTTCGTTAACAAGACTATCTATGAATCCAACAGAAAACAATTGAAACACAATAGTTAAAACGAGGAGTAAAGCAAGTATAACGGTTAAGTTTATTGACAATAATCTTAATTGCCACCAAGTTCTTTTATCTTTTAAATGATAGGTTGCATTGAAACCAGTTATCATTGCATTTACCCCATTAGTAGAGAAGTATAGAGCCAAAATAAAGGTGAATGAAAGCAAACCAGCTTGTTCGTGATTTACAATATCGTCTAAAATTACTTTGGTAGCGTCAAATGTTGAAGGCGGTAAAATTTCACTCATTAAAGTAAAAAGTTCGTCTTGAAAACCTTCTATAGGAACAAAGGGGATGAGCGTAAATAAAACAAGAATAGAAGGGAAGAAGGCTAGGAAAAAATTAAAGGTAAGGGACGATGCTCTTGTGGTAATGGCACCTTCTACAAGACCTTTGTAAAAAAACATTGAAACTTCGTAAAGACTCAAGTTGCCGTAACCAGGTATTGTTATTTTTTTGGTTATTTCTTTTAAGCTCAATTTATCTTGTTCATTTAATTAGTATGCTTTTAAACTTAAATCCATGTTGTAAATGGAATGGGTAAGTGCACCAACAGAAATAAAGTCTACGCCACATTCTGCATAAGTTCGGATAGTACTGCTTGTGATACCTCCCGATGATTCGGTTTCAAATTTACCATTAATTAGTTTAACAGCCTTAATCGTATCTTTTGGAGTGAAATTATCTAGCATAATTCTATGCACTCCTTTGGTTGTCATAATCTCTTTTACTTCGTTAAGATCTCTAGCCTCAACTTCTATTTTGAGATTAAGTTTTTTTTCTTTTAGGTATTTTTTTGCTTTGTCTATCGCTTTTGTAATTCCTCCTGCATAATCTATGTGATTGTCTTTGAGCATTATCATGTCGTATAAGCCAAAGCGATGATTGTCTCCACCACCAATTTTTACCGCCCATTTTTCAAGAATTCTAATTCCAGGCGTCGTCTTTCGAGTATCTAAAATGGTTGTTTTTGTACCTTTAACTAGTTCTACATAGTCTCTTGTTTTAGTGGCAATAGCACTCATACGTTGCATACAGTTCAAAACCAAACGCTCTGCTGTAAGTATGGAAATCGAACATCCTTTAACTGAAAATGCAATGTCTCCTTTTTTTACCTTATCACCGTCTTTCACGTTTATTTCCATAAATAAAGTTGGGTCAATACTCTCGAAAATCCATTCTGCTAATTCTATTCCTGCTATTATTCCTTGATCCTTTACAATTAATTGAGCTTTGCCAATTTTGTTATTTGGAATGCAGGATAATGAACTATGATCTCCGTCTTTAATGTCTTCTTCAAACGCTAAATTAATTAAAGGGAGTACTTCTTCTTTCTTAATCATAAGATTCTGTTACTTTGTTGCTGTAAAAATAAGTAACTTTTTAAAGAAAATTGATGAAGATCTTACTTTTAGTTATTGGTAAAACAGATGAGCATTATTTGACTGAAGGAATTCATAAATATTGTACGAGGTTAAGGCATTATATAGGTTTTGATTTTGAGGAAATTCCTGACTTGAAAAATAGAAAATCCTTGTCTGAGCCTCAGCAAAAAAAACAAGAAGGTGTTTTCATCATTTCGAAACTAAAAGCTGGAGACAAACTTATTCTGTTAGACGATAAAGGAAAGGATTTTTCATCAATAGGATTTTCTAAACATTTGCAGCAGCAAATGAACTCTGGAATAAAAAGGTTGGTTTTTGTGGTTGGGGGCCCTTATGGATTTGATGACTCGGTATACGCTAAAGCCCAGGCCAAACTATCGTTATCTAAAATGACTTTTTCGCATCAAATGATACGCTTGTTTTTTGTAGAACAGGTATATCGAGCACTAACAATACTAAAAAACGAGCCTTACCATCACGAATAATTGTTTTAATAAAGACTTGAAAAACCGAACGTAAATAGTATTTAAATAACTTCATGTATTCATTTTGTATGAGCTCCAAGTATTTGTTTTTATCTTTCATATAAATTTCTTACTTTTGCAGACCATTTTGGACAAAAACTAAATTAATAACAATGTTGAGAAACTACGAAACTGTTTTCATTTTGAATCCCGTTTTGTCTGATGAACAGACAAAGGAAGCAGTAAGCAAGTTCACAGCCCATTTGAAATCAAATGGAGCTGAGATTGTAGCAGAGGAAAGCTGGGGCTTGAAAAAGCTAGCTTATCCTATCCAGAAAAAGAAAAGTGGATTTTACTTTCTGGTAGAATTCAAAGGCGAAGTAACTTTAACTTCTTCATTAGAGGTTATTTTAAAAAGAGATGAGCGTGTTATGCGATTCTTGACTGTTGCCTTGGATAAAGACGCTATGGCTTACGCTGCCCAAAGAAGAGAGAAATTAAACAAATCTAAAGCGACTAAGTAATGGCTAGTAATTCAGAAATTAGATTCCTTACTCCACTATCTATCGATACAGGTAAGCAGAAGAAATATTGTCGTTTTAAGAAATCGGGCATCAAATACATTGATTATAAAGATCCAGATTTCTTAACTAGATTTCTAAACGAACAAGGTAAAATTTTACCTCGTCGTATTACGGGTACATCTTTGAAGTTTCAAAGAAAAGTAGCCCAAGCGGTAAAAAGAGCTCGTCACGTAGCTGTTTTACCTTATGTAACTGATTTAATGAAGTAAAATACCGAAGAACGATGGAAATTATTTTATCACAAGAGGTAGCAAACTTAGGTTTTAAGGACGACGTTGTAACTGTTAAAAACGGTTATGGTAGAAATTTTCTTATTCCTAAAGGCCTAGGTATTTTGGCTACTGATTCAGCAAAGAAAGTACTTGCTGAAAACTTAAAACAAAGAGCTTTTAAAGAGCAAAAAATTGTTGATGATGCAACCAAAACAGCTACAGCTCTAAAAGGCTTAGAAGTTAAATTATCTGCTAAAGTTGCAGATGGTGGTCATAAACTATTTGGTTCAATTACAACTATTGATATAGCTGCAAATTTTGCAAAAGCTGGTCAAGCAATAGAAAAAAAGTACATTACAATTACGGGTGGATCTGTTAAAGCTTTAGGTAAATACAATGCCTCTGTTCGCTTACACCGTCAGGTTGTTGTTGATGTACCTTTTGAGGTTGTAGCTGAATAATTTAAGCTCAATATTTATTAAAAAAAAGGCTCCTAACAGGAGCCTTTTTTTTTGGTCAGTGTGTAAACAAGTAAAATGTTCATTAACACATAAAATGTTAATAAATTCACAGTTTTTAGCCCCCTTCAAATACGTATAAATCGACTAAATGTTTATATTTGTTAGATGTCAAATAGGACTTATAAAAGCTATAGAATATGAGTGATGAGATAAAAGGGCAAGAGTATTCCGCAGATAGTATTCAAGTACTTGAAGGATTAGAGGCCGTACGTTTACGACCTGCCATGTATATTGGTGATATTGGCCAGAAGGGATTACACCATTTGGTATACGAAGTGGTAGACAATTCTATTGATGAAGCCTTAGCAGGTCACTGTAAGAATATTGATGTAATTATAAATACAGACAATTCTATTTCAGTTAAAGATGACGGTCGTGGTATTCCAACAGCTATGCATCCAAAAGAAGGCAAGTCAGCTCTTGAGGTAGTCATGACTGTTTTACACGCTGGTGGTAAGTTTGATAAAGACTCGTATAAAGTTTCTGGTGGGTTACACGGTGTTGGTGTTTCATGTGTAAATGCACTTTCGATTTACTTGAAAGCAGAAGTTCACAGAGATGGTAAAGTTTTTACGCAAGAGTATTCTAAGGGTATTCCTCAAACAGAAGTTTTAGAGGTAGGTACAACAGATTATAGAGG